>Ga0209369_1000052_pt1 | contig 281812 bp, 260 predicted proteins | sample EBPBio142010_DNA_FD_185865 | JGI IMG/M metagenome (GOLD analysis project Ga0209369, IMG submission 185865) | Wastewater treatment Type I Accumulibacter community from EBPR Bioreactor in Madison, WI, USA - Reactor 1_10/4/2010_ DNA (SPAdes)... | ecosystem: Engineered > Bioreactor > EBPR >...
TGGCCCATACCCCTGCGAACTGGAAGGGCAAATAAAAATCTGTTGCGACTTTACGTAAGGTCCAAGGGCACCGTTTGCACCATACCAATAGGTGTATCCGCCTGCGCTGTCGCCTTCGGTATTGTAGCGTTGAACGGCAGGATAGTAGCCGTCGTAGTCTTGCACGTATTGCATAACTCCCAGGCCGATTTGTTTCAGGTTGCTCATACACGATGTCCGTCGCGCATTTTCTCGCGCTCGTGCAAATACTGGAAACAGGATAGAGGCGAGAATTGATATGATGGCTATGACGACCAAAAGCTCTATGAGAGTAAATGCTTTGCGTTTCATGATTTGTTTCTTCCTGGAGCGACATGAACCTTTTTCATTTATCAGCCGCCCGACACTATAGCATACCCCGTTGCGGCGGTTCTTAAACGTTGTTATTTAGTCACGGATATTGTAATTTCGTCATTTTTCGTGTTGGGGTTCTGTTTGGCCTGCAGCCTGTCTGCGGCGATACTCGACAGAAGTGCAACCTGTTCGCTGATGGAATAATGCGAGGAAGTAGCTGGAAGAGCGAAAACTGAGGTGGCTGGAAATCGCATCGAATGTCCAGTCGGTCTCACGTAAAAGCTTTTTAGCTCGTTCAACGCGAGCGATAATCAGTAACTCGCCAAAGGTGCTATCGGTTTCTTGCCGCAGGCGTCTGGCAAATTGCGAAGTCGACATGTAGAAATGGCTGGCAACTTCCGCTAACCGGAGAGGCTTGTGACAGTTGAGATCCAGGTATTCCTGAATTTGTCCGGCAAAATTAGTATGAGAGGTGAGCGAGATTTCATGTTCGGCTTTCGGTCCGGGATGCATGTAATGACCGTTTTGGATTTCTCTGGTGATAAGGGCAAAAAATGCGGAAAGCAATCCGTTGCAGACTGTCTCGTAAGCCTCGTTGCCGGCGAGCGCTTCTTCCATCATCAAATTAAAAATTTGCACCGCCGTTGTATTGGGAATGAGGTGATTGTTTGACTGGTTGTTAATATGTAACTTTCCCTGACTGTCGGAAAACCAGCAGTTGATGCCATGCCGATAGGCATAGGCAAATAAGATAGTACAGGAATTATCAGGACGTTGAACGTAGGGACCACTGCGCTGATGGGGCATACGCGGCGGAATCAAAATAAAATGACCTGGTCCGCAGTGCAGAGAATTTTCGCCTAATAAATATTCGACGCGCCCGCTCACGACACAAGCCAGTTTCGGGAGTGCGATTTCATGCTGATTGGCTTCAGGCCATTCCGCAACGACGATGCGCTGATTGGCGAGTTTGCGCTGGCCTTTCAGAATAACACGCTTGCCTTTGATTTTTCGAGGCGCAAGTGTCACGCCTTCGGGTAAGTCGGCCTCACTCATTGAGGGGCGTGCGACAATCAGGCGCCGCTTGTTGCTATCGGCCAGCCAGGGACTGATGGAAGAGTGTAGGATTTGCAACAGCGGTTTCATAATACTCTCATTTTATAGAACGTTGCAGGCAACCCGTATACACCCTCTCAATTATTCTTACATTTTTGCCACTAAAATCAGATAAAATGTTCTTATCTTCTCAGTACCGAGTTGTGTGGGATTGACCGATTCAATTTTGCAATGAGCAACGATTTAAACCCTCAATCGAATAACCCGGCCGGTAGCGAGGCCCTCGAACGTGAATTAACGCCTGTCGAAATCGATGCGCGGCATGCGCGCCAGCTTCTGGAGCGTGCTTTAACGCAGTTGGAAAAGGGCGACCGGCATGCGGCCGAACTCGCTTGCAAACAAGCTATTCACCTGGCACCGGCTGCCTGGCAGGCTCATTCCGTGGCCGGTTTGCTGGAGATGCTGGAAGGCCACTATGAAGCGGCGCGCGATTCTTATGAAAAAGCGACCGCCGATTTTCGAAAAGCCACTCCCGAGCGCGAGCGTCTCATCGCTTTGCGTATGGCCATTGCGGAAAATTCGCACCCTAATGTTGAAGAGTTAGTTCCCAATTTGACGGCTGAAATTGTGCGGTTGCACCAAGTCATCAACACGGCACCGCCATCGGCGTTTCAAAATAATAATCCGACGCCAACCGCGCCTGTTGGGAATGCTACTGTGGCGGTAGCAACGGCTGAGGTTTTACCTGCAACCGTAGTCGATGTTCGCCCCGATTTCACCGAACGCCTGGAACGCCGCAAGCGAACTTCCGCACTCACGGTAGCAGGGGCGGCCGTTCTGGCTGCTCTGGCCAGTTTTCTGGTGATGCGTTCGTTGTTCGCGCCGGCTCAACCAACTGTTGTCCCCCCGAACACATCTCCCACGCCGGTTCAAAACGTGCAGGAAGAACCTGCGGCAAATGCTTTGCCGGGAGCACCTAACCAGGCTCCGGCAGGCGATAATGGTGAAGCTACTGCGCCTGGCACGGCTGACAATACCGCATCGCCGACCCCGACACCTGCACCGAATGCCACACCGGCTCCGGCACCGACGCCTACTCCACGACCGGCAGCCACGCCGACCCCGCGCCCAACGCCCCGTCCCACACCGCGCGATGAGCCGGATTTGCCACAGCCCGCAGCAGCACCGCGACCGGCCGCAACTCTTCGTCCGCAGCCAACACCGCGACCACAGCCCACGCCACGTCCGCCAGATCCGGTCTTCCCGCAAATGCCCAGTCCTCGCGTCCAGTTGCCGACTGCCGGTGGAGAGAAAACCGAGTTCCCGCGCGTGATACCGGACAACGAATAATTGCCAAACGCAGAAAATTTATTATCGAAACATCAATGCAATTACGGCAGAACATCAGTTCTGCCGTAATTGCATTTTCGCGCTAAACTGCTTGGCTGAAAAATATCCTATATCTTTTTGCTCCCAATCATCTTATGTCAGGAAACGAATTACGCCAGAAATACCTTGGATTTTTTGAGTCGAAAGACTCGCTCGTCGTGCCGTCTTCTTCGCTGGTGCCGACCGACCCCACCACGCTGCTCACCTCGGCAGGCATGCAGCCGCTCGTGCCTTATTTCAAGGGCGAAGAGACACCTCCCAAAACCCGTCTTGCCAGTTGCCAGAAGTGCTGCCGCACCGACGACTTCGATCAGGTCGGCGTCACCTGGCGTCATGCCTCGTTCTTCGAGATGCTGGGCAACTTCTCCTTCGGCGACTATTTCAAGCGTGAGGCGATTATCTGGGGTTGGGAATTCCTGACGAAAGATCTGAATATTGACCCCAAGCTGCTGTGGATTTCGGTGTATCATGAAGATCCCGACGCAGCCGACATCTGGAAAAAAGATATCGGCCTGACCGATGATCGTATCTACCACTTCGATAAGAAAGACAACTGGTGGGGACCGGTGGGCAAAACCGGGCCTTGCGGACCCGACTCGGAAATCTTCTTCGACCGCGGCGCAAAATACGATACCGGCGACCCGGAAATGGACCGTCCCGGTGGCGATGGCGACCGTTACGGCGAACTGTGGAACCTGGTGTTCCAGCAGTACAACCAGCAGGAAAACGGCGAACTGCTGCTGCTGCCTGCACCAGGTATTGACACGGGCATGGGCCTGGAACGCACTGCCGCGGTTTTGCAGGGTGTCGATACCATTCACCACAGCGATTTGTTCGCACCGATTGTCAACGCAATTTCCCAACTGGGTCAGAGTGGCACGCCGCAATTCTCTCTGAGCACACCGCAGCTTAATCCCGCCGACCCCACCACCAAGCCACTGAAGGTGATTGCCGATCACGTTCGCGCCGCCATCTTCATGGCTGGCGACGGCATCATCCCTGGCAACACCGGCCGAGACTACATGCTGCGCCGCCTCATCCGCCGCGCCTTCCTGGTAGGCCGTCAGCTTGGTTATTATCAGCCCTTCCTGCATCGTTTGACCCCGATCATCGCGCAGGGCTATGGTGATACTTATCCCGAAGTGCGTCAGCGTGAAGCGCTGATTTCAGAATTGATTCAGCGCGAAGAAGAACGGTTCAATACCACCATTGAAAGCGGCATGAATCGTTTAGACGACCTCATCGAGACGCTCAAGGGCAAGAACGAAAAAGTATTGCCGGGCGCAGAAGTTTTCCGTCTTTATGAAACCTTTGGCTTCCCGCCGGAGATGACCGAAGAAGTTGCCCGCGATCATGGCCTGGAAATCGACGAAGCCGGTTTTGCAGCGGCTTCCGAAGCGCATTCCAAAATTTCAGGTTCGGGTGTGGGTGAGTATGAGTCGCGTAGCTTTGGCAACATCGAGACCGAGTTCGTTGGTTACGACGAGACAGCCAGCGATGCGCAGATTGTCGCAGTTCGCGATGAGAATGAGAAAGTCCAGATTGTTTTGGACCGCACTCCGTTCTATGCCGAAAGCGGTGGTCAAGTCGGCGACGCCGGTGAACTGGCCGCCGATGGTTTCCGTGCCCGTGTTATCGATACTCAGAAGCAGGGTGCGACCTGGGTGCATGAAGTGGAGATTCTCGAAGGCAGCGCTGCTGAAGGTTTGAAGGTGCGCGCCATCGTTGACGTGCCGCGCCGCCAGGCGATTCAGCGTGCCCACTCGGCTACCCACTTGCTGCACGCTGCTTTGCGCAAGCATCTGGGCAAGCACGTCGAACAGCGTGGCTCGATGGTGGAAGCCGACCGATTGCGTTTCGACTTTGTGCACTTTGCACCGATTTCCGATGAAGATTTGGAACAGATCGAGGCCACGGTGAACGAAGAAGTGTTGGCTTCATTGCCGGTGGAAATCAAGCCGATGAGCTTGAGCGAAGCCAAAGCCGCAGGTGCAATGGCCCTCTTTGGCGAGAAATATGGTGACGTCGTGCGCACCGTGCGTATGGGTGAGTTCAGTATGGAACTGTGCGGCGGCACCCACTTGAAGAGTACGGCTGAAGCAGGCCTTTGCCGCATCGTAGCTGAAAGCGGTGTGGGTGCGAATTTGCGCCGTCTGGAAGCGCTAACTGGTGCCGCCGCTTTGCGCCACGATCGTAATTTGGAAAATACGCTCAAGGCCGCAGCCAGCGTATTGGCTTCGCGTCCTGATGGCGTAGATGCCGCCGCTGAAAAACTCAAGGCTCGTGTGCGTGAGTTGGAGAAGCAGTTGCAAGCGGCGCAAGAGAAGTTGGCCGCTTCTTCTGGCGACGAATTGTTGCAGGGTGCTGCGGAGATTAACGGCGTGAAGTTCGCGACCGGACGTGCTCCTCAAGATTTGAACGCCAACGCCCTGCGCGAACTGGCTGATAACCTGGCCAACAAACTCGATGGCGTTGTTGTGTTGGCTGGGGAAACGGAAGGCAAGGTGCTGTGGGCTGTTAAAGCCAGCAAGAGCGCGGTGGAAAAAGGTGCGCACGCCGGAAACCTGGTGCGCGAATTAGCCAAACTCACCGGTGGCGGTGGCGGCGGTCGTCCCGATTTCGCTCAGGCCGGTGGCAAGGATGTCACTAAAGTAGATGAAGCCTTGACGCAAGCCGCAGCTGTGTTGGAAGCTCAATTGAAATAATCTTGCACGGCGGCACAGCGATGTTTTGCTGTGTCGTCTGGTGAGATGTCACATTATGTCTATTCTTGTTCTTGGCACGCGCGGCAGTGCGTTGGCGCTGGCCCAGGCCCGGCAGGTCGCAGCCCAGTTGATGGCGGCGCATCCCGGCTTAAAAATTGAAGAACGCATCATCACCACAACCGGCGATATGCGCAGTGCTGCGTCCTTGCCCGCCATCGGCGGCAAGGGCGTTTTTACGTTGGAGATTGAGGCAGCTCTGCAAAGTGGTGAGATCGATTTTGCAGTCCATTCCCTCAAGGATTTACCGCCCGATATGCCCGATGGCCTCTGCCTGGCAGCGGTGCCCGAGCGGGTTTCTCCAGTTGATGTCCTCATCACCAACTCAAAACTCAAAACTCAAAACTCAAAATTTCTCGTCGGCACTTCCAGCTTACGTCGCCGTGCCATGATTCTTTCGCTTCATCCCGATTGGGAAACGACAAATATTCGTGGCAACGTCGGAACGCGATTAGAAAAAATCGAAAGCCAGAATCTTAACGCCACCATTCTGGCTAGGGCAGGGTTGCATCGCTTGGAACTGGAAGGGCTGCTCGATGAACAGATTGTCGAACTTGATCCGCAGACCTTTATCCCGGCTCCAGGGCAAGGAGCATTGGGGATTCAGGCGCGCAGCGGCGACGAGAACACCTTAGGCTTGCTCGATGCTCTGGAACATGCGCCCTCGCGTGCTGAAATTGTGGCTGAACGTACCATCGTGCGGGCGTTAGCGGCTGGCTGTTCGACACCGTTGGGCGCTCTTGCAAGGGCCAATGACGGGGTGCTGACACTTCGCGCCTGTGTCCTTTCTCCCAATGGCGACAAGCGTATCGAGGCTCACGGTATCGGCATTCCCGAAAATGCGGCAGAACTCGGAAATTCCGTGGCACAAAAACTCATCGATCAAGGCGCGCAGGAACTGTTGTCGTGAACTCAAAACTCAAAACTCAAAACTCAAAACTTGTTTCTCTCGTCGGTGCAGGTCCGGGCGACCCCAAGTTGCTCACTTTACGTGGCCGCGAAGTGTTGGGCACAGCCGATGTCGTGTTCTATGATGCTCTGATTGGCGAAGAGCTGTTGCAGTGGGCGCGACCGGACGCTGAGAAAATCTTCGTCGGCAAACGTGCTGGCGCGCATGCGCTTACGCAGGACGAGATCAACGCGCTTCTCATTGCCAAGGCGCAAGAAGGCAAGTCGATTTGTCGCTTGAAAGGCGGCGATCCGTTTGTGTTTGGTCGTGGCGGCGAAGAAGCGTTGGCGTGCGTTGAGCATGGTATCCCTTTTGAAATCGTGCCAGGCGTTTCCAGCGCTATTGCGGCACCGGCTTATGCGGGTATTCCGGTAACACATCGTGAAGTCGCTACCAGTTTTGCAGTGGTGACCGGGCACACCAAAAATGATGACGCCCCGCCGGAAAACTTGCCGCATGCTGAGACGTTGATCTTTTTGATGGGCGTGCGCGCACTGCCGAAAATCGTGGCAAGTTTGCTAACGCAAGGCCGCGACAAAGAAACGCCGGTGGCATTGGTGCGATGGGGCACTACCGCGCAGCAACAGGTGGTAACCGGGACACTAGAAAGCATTGAGGCCGAAGTCGCTAAAGCCGGTCTGAAACCGCCTGCACTAATTGTGGTGGGCAATGTCGTGCGTTTACGCGATCAACTCTCGTGGTTCGATAACAAGGCATTTAAACCGCTTTTAGGGCAAAGTATCGTCGTGACGCGGGCGCGCGAACAAGCTTCCACGTTGGTTGCTGGTTTGGAAAGTCTGGGGGCGCAGGTTATTCAATGCCCGGCGATTAAAATTGAAGCGCTTGAAGAAGCCGATTATGCACAGTTGGACGGGGCCATCGATAAGTTGCCGGAATTCGACTGGGTTGTGATGACTTCCACCAACGGTGTGCAGCATTTCTGGAATCGTTTGCGTTTGCTAAATAAAGACGCGCGCGCATTGGCTCACAATAAAATTCTCGCCATCGGCCCGGCGACGCAGCAGGCTTTGGAAGAGCGTGGCCTTTTTGCTGATTATGTGCCCGAGAGTTCCATTTCCGAAAGCGTAGCCGAAGGATTGGTCGAGCAGGGTGCCAAGAATGTGCTGGTAGTGCGCGCCACACAGGGGCGCGACGTCATTCAAAAGGTGCTCGAAGCGAGTGGTGCGCAGGTTACCCTGGCACCGTGCTATCGCAATGTGCCTGACCTTTCTAAAGTCGAGACTGTGCAGAAGAAACTGGCAGCCAATGAGGTGAACTGGATTACCTTCACTTCATCATCTACGGTGACGAATTTTATCGAGGCGATTGGTGCCGAAACATTAGCACAGTCGCGCTCGGCTTATCGCATTGCCTGCATCGGGCCTATTACGGCGCGAACTGCACGGGATAACGGTTTAGAGCCGGACGTTGTTGCGGAAGCAGCGGATATTGATTCGTTGATAGAGTCGCTTATCAACTTCTAAAAATTTAAAAGCGGGGCGCAAACATGAAAAGCATCGCGAGGTTGTTGTGCGTGTTGTTATGGGTCGTTTGTTGTGGGTGGAACATGGCAAACGCCGACGAGCAAGCGATTCCTGTCCCCGCTGATTTACCATCTCCGGTGTTTGAAGCACCGCCGCGACTGGCAATTACACAGAGCGAATTCGCCAAGATCAAGGCCCAGCCCGATTTTGCCACTAAACGTGATGCCGCCATCAAAGCAGGTGAGGCGCTTCTGGCTGCTCCGGTTCAACTGCCTGACAATTTTGCCGAATGGATTTTCTATTATGCCTGTGCCGATGATGGCACGCGCCTGAAAGCGCTCAATCCGCAGGAACACCAGTGTCCCAAATGCGGAAAGATTTTTACCGATGAACGCACTCGCGCTGCCTATCGCACCACGCTGCATTATGCCTGTGAGGCGGCGGCGCTAACTTTAGGTTGGGCTTATCTCTATAGTGAGGACGAGCGTTTTGCGGTGGAAGTGAAACGCATTCTCCTGACGCTGGCCGCGCAGTATCCATCGTATCCGCCACGCCACGATCGGTGGGGCGGTAAAGGCGAAGACGCACGTTGGGGCGGAAGGCGTTATGTGCAAAGCCTGGACGAAGGTGTCGGTATCATCAAATTGGCCAAAGGCTACGACCTTACTCGCACCGCAGCGACCTGGACCGAGTCTGATAAAACTTTAGTGGAACGAGACCTATTCGGCCTGACTGCAAAAACACTGTTGCACTTCAATCAGGACATCAACAATCATCAGACTTGGTACAATGCGGGGCTGATGGCAATTGCTTCGGTGTGCGGCGATGCGGCGCTGCTTAACAAAGTGCTCACCATGCGCGGTGGTTACTATGACCAGCTCAACCGCAGCCTGGGACGCGATGGCTTGTGGTATGAAGGTGCGATGGTTTATCATGCCTACGCCTTGCAGGCGATGCGTGAGATCGTGGATGCCGGGCGACGTTTGCATTTGCCGCTCCATAAAGAACCCAAACTGCGCGCCATGCTACTCGGGCCGATTAATGCTGCTTATCCTAACGGGGCCTTCCCGGTGATCAACGATAGCGATCCGGTGAACATCAACATTTTTAATGACGATTTCGCCTGGGCGCGGGAAGTTTTTCAAGAACCAGATTTTGCGACCACTAAGGCGAGCACCCAGTCGATCGATTTGCCTGATGCTGGTTTAGCGATTCTGCGTCAGGGTGAGGGTGAGGGCGCCAACAGCGTATTCCTTGATTATGGTTTACACGGCGCTGGTCATGGGCATTTCGACAAACTCAATATTACTCTTTATGCCAATGGCCGTGAATGGCTGCTTGATCCGGGGCGCATCGGTTACAACCATAAAGAGTATTTAAGCTGGGCCAAGCATACTGCCGCTCATAATACTGTATCGCTGGGTGGCAAGAACCAGCGCCCGACATTGGGGCGTTTGCTCTGGCTGCAAAATGGCGAGGGTTTTTCGGCAGCAGCCGCAGAAAGCGATGGCGCTTATCTCGATTCGGTTTTGCGCCGTTACTTATTGCTCACGCCCGGTTTCTTGGCGGATGTATTTGAAGTGGATGGCGACGAAGTGCAGCAGACCGATTGGCTCACCCACGCGGTAGCGGCAGCATTGAGGCCTGTCGATGAATTAGGCGCAAGCGTGTCACAATCGCCCGGCAGCGAGTTTGGCTATCAGCACTATACTGAGGTGCAGAAGTGGGACACGACGAAAACGACGCAATGGGATTTTCTGGCTGATGACAAGAACCCCGGTGCATTGCGTTTGCGGATGTGGGTTCTCGATGACGAGCCGCAAGAGCTGTTTTCGACTTTTGGTATCGGTAATTCCGTCAATCAGAAAACGCCGACCTTGATTCGCCGCCGCTCGGTGAAGAATACTCGGTTTGTCACGCTCTACGATTTGAGCGGGCAGGGCAATGGTATTGTCGCAGCGAAGTGGGACGGCAAGACTTTGGTCGTTCAAACTCCGCAGGGAAACCGTGAGATTGTGTTTTCGCCCGCAGGAGTTGCTGTTAAATAGTTGTTGGAGAGATTAAGGAGATATTTCATGTTGCAGCCGGTTGAATTTAAAGAGAACGAAATCATTGAAGTTGGTCCTGGTGTGTGGCTTCGTGTTGCGATTGATAATATCTCCTGGGCCGACCTGGGCACTGGTGCGGCCGTAATCGATGCACTGGAAGACCCCACCCAGGCCGATGTGGTGCGTGGCCAGATTAAAGAAACCACCGGCAAAGACTTGAAGTGGATCGTCCAGACGCACTGGGATGTCGATCACATCGCCTGCAACCCGCAGTGGAAGGGTGAGGGCGCGGTGGCGATTGCGCACCAGAGTTGCGCCGATTCGGCCGGTGAGTGGGAAGGCCGCCCCGATATTTCCTATAACGACCAAGCGGTTTTGCAGGGCGAGTTCGGCAAGCGCATTGATATGAAGTGGTGGGGGGGCACGCATACGCCGTGGGATACGATTCTGCATTTCCCCCATGCCCGTGTTTTGCACATTGCCGATTTGTTCGGCTGGGGATTGATTCCTTGCCAGCCGACAGTCGAAAAAATCGAGCGGCTGCGTGAAATCTACGATGCGATTCTCACTTACGATGTCGATGCTATTATTTGCGGCCACGGCCCGGCGCTGACACTGGGACACATTGCCCGCATGCGTGAGTATTTCGAGTGGCTTCTTATCGAAGTGCCGCCACTATTGGAACAGGGTAAGTCGGTCGAAGAGATTGTGGTTTTATTGCCACCGCCTGCCGATATGGAACACTGGTGGCGCTTTGTGGCGTGGAAGCACGCCCATAATATCAAGTTGATTAAAGACGCGCGAAGCTGATAGATTTAAATTCATGACCTTTGGGCAGGAAGCGCAGGGCTGGCTTGAAGCTAACCTGGGCGTGAAATTCGACGAGTTGGAAATCAGGCAGATGCAGGGTGCCACTTCGTCGGATATTTTTTTCATCCAAAGGCGGAACCCCGACGCGCAACAATTCGTATTGCGTGTGCCCACAAACACGGACTGGGTTGCCGAAGAACCCGATTTGATGGAACACGAGTCGGCGGCAATGAGCCTGGCGCTGGCAGCAGGTTTGCCGGTTCCGCGTCCAATTGCAGTTGGCGATAGTGGTGTGGGTTTCGGTGTTCCGGTCTTGTTGATGTCGTATCTACAAGGCCAAATAGAACTGCGCCCGGCGGATTTTTCTGGCTGGCTGCGCAAATTAGCAGAGCAACTGGCTGCGCTCCATCGGCACAAAGCCGAAGGATTTTCGTGGCACTATCGGAGTTGGGTTGATGAGAACAATTTAGTAATTCCCGAATGGGCGAACAATCCGGAACTTTGGCAGCAGGCATTCGATTGCTGGCATGCCCCCGCACCGGAATATTCCCCCGTTTTTATTCATCGCGACTATCACCCTGTAAACGTGCTGTGGCAAGATGGGCAAATCAGCGGTCTCGTTGATTGGCCTAACGGCTGCCGTGGCCCGGCCGGGGTGGATGTGGGACATTGTCGAATCAACCTGGCGCAGATGTATGACGCTGACGCTGCTGATGAATTCCTGAAGTTCTATTGTCTGGCCGCCCCCGATTTTGTGTATCATCCCTACTGGGATCTGGATACCATTCTCGATTGGTGCGTTCCCATGCCCGAATTCTATGAACCCTGGCGACAGTTTGGCCTGGATTATATTCCGGTTGAAGAACTTCAAAAACGCATCGAAATTTATCTCGAACGCGTGTTGCGCGGGCAGTAACCGGTTCGCTTTTCCCTTATGACGGCGCATTCTCCACAGAATGTGTCCGGTTGCCTCTGTGTGGTGTTTTTTCTTGAAACGTACTTCCAGTCTTGGTTTTATTTTTGTCACTCTTCTCATTGATGCATTAGGCATCAGTCTGCTGATTCCCATTTTGCCGGAGTTCATTGCGCATTTGGGGAAGCATACTCTTTCTGAATCGGCGCAGGATTATGGCCGAATTATGGCGCTTTATGGCGCGATGCAGTTTCTCTTTGCTCCGGCTCTGGGAATGCTCAGCGACCGTTATGGTCGGCGTCCGGTTTTGCTGATTTCACTTCTGTGTGCGGCATTGGACTACGTCATGATGGCATTGGCTCCCAGCCTGATCTTTCTCTATATTGGACGCATGATTTCGGGTATTACCGGAGCCAACTTCACGGCTGCGACCGCCTATATTGCCGACGTGAGTCCGCCGGAAAAGCGTGCCCAGAACTTCGGTCTCATTGGCGCGGCATTTGGTGTTGGTTTTGTGATCGGGCCTGCGCTCGGCGGTATATTGGGTGATTGGATGGGCCCGCGTTTTCCGTTCTGGGTGGCAGCCGGACTTTGCTTTGCCAATTTTCTCTACGGTTGGTTCATCTTGCCGGAATCGCACAAACCCGAAAACCGGCGTCAGTCGCTTACATTGCGTGAAGCCAACCCGATCGGCGTATTGCGCGTGCTGGGTAAATATCCCGTCGTTTGGGGGTTGACAGGTGCATTGGTCGCGACGAACCTGGCCATGTATTGCATTAATTCAACCTGGGTTTTGTTTACAGTTTGAACAGTCGATATGTAGATTTTCGGTTTCGTTGAAGAAATTCGTATTGATGAATTCTCTCCCCGCTCTCCCCAGGGCGGGGTTTTTGCTATCTGCCAGGTATGCCCACTTACCACCTCACCCGCGCAGGAGCCATCGTAGACAAAGACGGCTCTGTTCTCTATGAAGCGCGTGATCTGGCACAATACAGCCAATCGCAACGCGAGGCACTGCTACGACTGCACAACGAGAACCCAGGGCTGAGGTATAACGAGGGGTTGGAGATATTGAGGGATTGGGAAAGGGAAGAATTGGAGTAGTTTTTCATTATTCTTATCAAAATCATAAGCTGTCGTGGTAAATACCCCTTTCGTACCATTGCCGTGATAGTTAACCTTATTACAGTTATTTTATGGGCGGGTAAACGGAGGTTGCACATGGCGGATGATTTAGGACAGATGTTGTTGTATGAAGAAGGTGGAATACCTCGGGTAGAGGTGACGTTACGGGACGGTTCTATGTGGCTAACGCAGGCCCAAATGGCAGATCTATTTCAGATAGACCAAAGTGGGATTGCGCGTCATATCAGAAATATTGTTCACGATGGAGAATTGCCCGAGGATAGTAATATGCAAAAAATGCATATTACTAATATCCCTAAACCGGTAACGTATTACAGTCTGGATATGATAATTTCTGTGGGATTCAGGGTGAATTCCATAATCGGCACCCGTTTTCGTATCTGGGCACATCAGAGGCTGAACGAGTATGTAACCAAGGGATTTGCTATTGATGATGCCCGTCTTGCGGGCACTCAGACCAATTATTTTGATGAATTGGTCGAACGCGTCCGCAAGATACGGACGTCAGAGCAGAATTTCTACCTGAAGGTGCGCGACATTTTTGCGACGAGCATCGATTATGACAGTCACAGCCCCATCGCAGGTGAATTCTTCGCAACGATGCAAAACAAGTTCCACTATGCCGCGCATGGCCACACAGCCGCCGAAGTAATTGCGGAGAGGGTTGATGCCTCAAAGCCATTAATGGGCCTTCAGTCCTACACTGGAAAAAATATTACATTGACTCAGGCTACCACTGCAAAAAACTATCTCTACGAAAACGAGATGAAAAGTTTGGAACTGCTGGTCGAGCAATTCCTATCGTTTGCAGAGTTGCAATGCCATGAGCGTAAGCCTATGCATATGCAAGACTGGAAGGTTAAGCTGGACGAGTTCTTCAAGTTCAACGATCGTCCGATTTTGCGCAACGCTGGTAAGATGTCAAATCGGACAATGACAGAAAAGGCTCGCGCCGAACTGGCAATATTCAATCGACAGACTAAATTGCCAGCGTCTTCCACTGCGCAGCCTATGCTTAAAAAGTTGCAGAACTAAGCCAGTGTGTTCCCGCCAAAGAAAGCCCGCTCGTCTCCAGGCGGAGTTTTCTCATGTGCATTCTTTGCACATACTGCCTCTTATTTCACAAAACGCCCATTTTTTAACATAAGGAACGCCGCGACAGGCTCTTATGTTACGAAGCGATAATAACAAGAAATAGAAAACCCGCCCAAGCAATGAAGGGCGGGTCGTTGAGGGATGGTTTACATAGGCATCAGAATAATTTGCTCGTCGTCGGTATCGTCCTGATGCTCTGTGAAAATATCTCGCAGCTTTGAGATTTTCAGTAACTCAGCATGGTTGTTCCGCAGCAGGTAGAACTGGCTATAAATTGATGGGATCGAGGCAATATATTCATCAGGCGTCATGCCCGCATAATCGATTCCGTGGGGCCAGACCTCACACACAATCGGTACCGGGTTTGCGCTTAGGAACTTACCGGCACCTTGAAAAAAGTATCCTTCATGGCCTTGGATGTCGAGCCAGATTACAGACACGCCATCAAAGACATCTGGGTTTTGGGTGGAAAGATGATCCAGCGTGGTGACATCGACAGACACAATTTCTCCTTGCCTTTCGATGCCATTAACACGCAAACGATTGTCGCCACAATTTTCGTCTGAGATTTCTAATTCCATCGTGCCGGGCTTAGAGGAAAGTGCGTAGTGGTAACAGGTGAGCCGGTCAGCCATGTTGTTTTGAGCGGCATTGAGTTTGAGTAAGCGAAAATTATTTGGCCCAGGTTCGATGGCTATGGCCTTCTGAAAAAGCTCGTGCTTCAGTGTGCCGATCGCCATCATGCCGATGTTGGCTCCGATATCGAGAAATGTCCCGGCGCGGTCCGCTAAGCCGTGTTTGCGCAGAACTCGCAGGCTGCTTTCGAGGTAATCGAGTTCATATTCACGGTCGATGAACAGTCGGGCACCAATGCCATGATCGCCGCTATCAACGGTAAGCACACCGTTCTTGGTTTTGATAGTGACATCGCGACGCGGTTGATTCTGAATTGCGCGCCATTTTATCAGTCGAAGAGCTTTGGGTTTACGAAATAAGACGCGGAGCGCCATTAGCGGAATGCTGGCATACCACTTCCAGCCACGGTTTAAGTAATGCTTTGGGATAATCGGCATAGCTGATATTATTACTGAAAGATAGGGAAAAATCACATGGACACGAAAAGCGTATGGAAGCTGGTATTGGTAGTTGTAGTAGGCGTTGCGCTATTCCACGGCACCGCACTGCTCACATTGCCCGGCTCTGTTATCCCCGATCGTGTTGATATTGCACCCATTCGTGCCGGGTATAATGAAGCGCTGTTGCATGGGACGGGCGAGTGGTGGCACGGTCCTTGGATCCATAAGGGCACGCCGGCGCTATTCCGCCCCCTGGCGTCGTATGTGTATGCCGGACAGATTATTGCTATCGACGCAGGTTACAGCACCGCTGTAACGCTATTCAACATGCTGCTCTTTACTGCCGTTGGTGTTCTGGCCGGGTTACTGGCCTATGCCGTCACTCAACGATGGATAACAGCCTACCTGGCAGGAGTGGGCAGCATTTTCTTCTTCCCATACCTGAATCCTGGATGGTTGGCCTATTGGCCGCTGGCCGACAATCTGGCCTCAGTGCTCTTCCAATTAGTATCACTTCTGTCATTGCTATGGTTCGTGCGCACCAAAAAACTCTGGTTATTGGCACCAGCATGGGTCGGGCTAATTATCTCGGTACTCGTAAAAGAGAACGGAAGTGTTACGCCGTTCGTGGCGATTCTACTTGTATTGTCGTTGTGGAACGAGCGCGGCGCGCGGGTAGCGATGGCTAACGCGGGGCTGATGGTGATTGCAGTTTTATCTATCCTGCGTTACGCCGATTATGTTATTCCCGGCAGGCTCAAAGCTAACCTCATGCCTGCAAGCTACTGGTTAAATACTTTGCGAACGGGTGAGTATTGGCTCATCCTCTTTGCCGTGGTGGTGGCTACGTCGCTATTCCTAGCATGGCGCTACCGCTCACGACTTGACACGCCGTTCAAGCGTGCCGGGTTCACGATGGCGGCCTGTGTCGGTGTTACGGCCAGTTTTGCCCTTGCGCCTACGGCAGATGTGCCATTTGGCGTTTACCCCATGATGCTGATTGGAGAGCAAGCGCCCGCAATGTTTGTCGGGGCAATTTATATTGTTGCGTTCGCCCTCTTTGCTCGATGGTTGCTGGCAAAGCGCCCTTTGTGGGCGCTGATGGCCTTGTCTCTGTATGCCGTCGTCTATCCCTACCAAGCCGTTGGTATGGACTTTTCCGGTGGGCGCATGTTGTTCTTGCTGCCCTTTATGGCCTTACTGGCTGCACATGTTATAGCACCGGCGGCACTGACGGTAATCCGTTTCACAAAAGCCCAAAAAACTCCGACATCGACAGAACCTCTTCATCTGTCACAGCTCGGCTAAAAACGCACGTGTCCGCAATATGACCACTAAAGACCCCGGCAACTCCAAAGTCCTGATTGAAATAAGCACCGATCGTAAGGGGACCATAGTGCCAATACCAGTCGTCGTCACTTGCCGTAGCCGCCAGTATTCCGTTCTTGTAAATCTTGGCCGTTATTGTTCCACCACTCCGGGCAAATGTTGCCATGACAAATACCCACGCGCTGGCACTGACTGAAGTGGTGGAATAATACATCGCCTGCACCTGAGACAGCCCTCCGCTTGCCACATGCAAGGCGGGGATTTCATACCAACCATCGGTGAGCGACACGATACCTCGGCTGTTTTGCGCACCGCCTGGGCGAATCACAGCGCCAACAGAAAACGGGTTGCTCTCAAGGTTAAACGCTGCGTTGTCCACCTGTAAAAACGCCGTAGAACCGTCATAGGCGCGACAGAGACGCCCGTCCACCGTCGTAGAAGAGGTGCCAACATCTGTGATAGTTTTTGCTGTGGCGGTGTCGGTTAGTTGTCCATCTGCATTCCAAAAAATGCAGTTGCTTATCAAGTTCGGTGCAACTCCATAACGAGGCGCCATCAGCACTGTAGAGCCGAATTCCTGCATGATTCCGAGCGAAGTGAGTTGTTCTGAGGATTTAATCATTAGGCCGTTCCTGGCACGTCCCAGAGGTCGTCGTCACCCTGAGACCAACTATCTGCGATTTCTGCAATATTATCATCTGTCAGGGCTGTGCTATATACGACCGCTTCGGCAATAGAGCCGTCGAAATAATATGCCCCCTCTGATGTAAATGCGCCTATCTGAAAATTACTTGCTATGCCTGATGCCCCGCCGTGCAACATTGAAGTGACTCGGCCGCCGTTTTTATAAAGGCGAAGCTCTCCGGCAATGCTGTCAAAAACTACCCCCGCAGCAATCCAAATATTAGTGGTTACTGCCGTTCCCTCAAGACCTACAGCATACTGGACCTCATACTGCAGCTTGGCACTCTCGTTAAAACGAAACTGCATCCTGGAGGTGTCCTGGCTCATTATCTCGTTAATAACACCGCCGACATTGTTTAGCCTAACCAGAGCCAGCAGTGTGTAGCTGCCTGTGCGGTCCAGCCAACCGGCAACATTGGCATATTTACCAGTGCCGAAATTAACAACTTTGCGCCCGCCAATCTTCGAGACGGTGGGCGAACCCGTGAGCGTCATGTCTCGACCGTTGGGGCTTTTATCGAGCCAAGTAGAACCGGACACCGAGTCACCGCTCACCCACAGATCAACGTTCCCATAGCCTGTAGGCTTAAAAGGCACTATCAGGCCGTTTTCGTGGAAACGTTTTAGATGCCCATTATCCAGATATTCGGTTGAGAGTCGATATGCCATTATGAATCAATGTCTCCAATCAGTTGATATGAAATAACATCGTCTACATCGGATTTTGCCTGAATCGAGTCACCGGTGTTCGGCAGAATGAGCGGATACCGTTCCCCTATCGGAATGAACTGAGTGACGCTGGGTTTTACAACGGTGTGCCACCGGCGCGCTGCGTCGCTCGTAGCGCCTACACTCCCGGTCGAATTAGGCACAAACCAAATCTCAATTTCAGCATCTTCGTCACCTGTATTGTGCACGATGATTTCAGATACCAAAACCTTCTGGCTACCCGCATTTTGCACGAGCACTGTGTCTGCATCTCCAACCAAGCCACCAAAACCTAAACCTATTTTTTGCAATGCCATTATTGCCTCCTATGAATACATCCATACGTCATACATGTCTACAGAACCGCCACCGCCGCCCGACTGATCGGCTGGCTGGTATTCACTTGCACCGGCATTCCAGGCCAGCACCTGCCCATCGCTGGGCGCAGTTGCCGCAACATCGCGCCCCTGGATTTTTAGGGCGTTAATTTCATCCACGACCGCGAGACGTGTGATTGCTACAGCCGTCTGTGGTTGAATGTTGAGCGCCCCGCCAGAGTTTTGTGATACGTAGATTTCAACCTCGTCACCGTCTTCGAGTTCAGCCGTCCAACTAATGCTGACATTGGTGTCGTTCCCAGGCGCTGCGGCGAATCGGACTAAACCTGCGATGCTACTACCATTGACATAGATAGCGATAGCGCGGTTGCCGGTCGAGTTCGTGGGGAACTCAACTAACGCTTTGATATCGTGCGTGCCAGCGTAACCGGTAGGCACGACGAACTTTGTTGGAGTGCCGGCATCCCAGTAATCAGCATCGTCGGTATCGGTAGCTGAAAACGCAACTGCCGTTATGGAATTATTGGGGATCGACTGCGTGCCGGTCAGGTGGGCCTTTACGACACCGGCGATGCCCAAACCACCACCCCCACCACCGCCCGGAGGGACTGCCAGCGTACCATCGTCTCTTACGAATTTAGTGCCATCTGGCGTGCCGGTGGCCAGGCGCGCGATATCGAAGGTGCCGCTTGTGATGTCTGATGCTGCATGAGTGTGGACGGTAGGAGCTGCGCCGATGGTCGTCGGTGTGAATTCAAGCGTGACGCTGCCATCTTCATTATCCATGACAGTGCCGCCTTCTACGATGATGCTATTCACGTCGTTGACGGGTGGTTCGCCGTCTTGCGTGACTGACAAGCTGCCACCGGGCGGGGTGGCCCAGGTCGCATCCTCGCGCAGGAATTTAGAACTACCGGAGGTAGAGCCGGGGTCAGGCACTAAACCAGATGCGTGGTCGTCGCCCGATGCTTCGAATGGTTGTAGGCGCGGGTCATTATCACCTACAGCTATCGGGTCGCTTGCAGGTGCCACCGAAAGCTTTGTAATGCCCTTGGTGGTAGCGTCTGCATCTGGCGCGCCCGCAGTGGTTGCATCGTCCACGTATTTCTTCGTAGCGATATCGCTGTCACTTGAAGGGGCGGCGATTTGCGCACGTCCATTAGAATCTCGCACCATTAACGTGCCGGCTGTAGGTGAGGCCGTTGACGCATCGAGCCTGGTTTTATCTGTGCCGCTCATAAAACCCGCGGCTGATGTGGTAGCATTGCTATGCCCGTGGTTGCCCGCTGCCGCCTGCTGTGCGCCCGTTCCAAGCGTTCGGCGACTTGCGGTGCCTGCGGCTGCATCGGAGGCAAGAGCGAGCTTTGATTCGGTAATAGCGGCATCGGTAGCGACGTCGGCGTTTTGCACCAGCTTCGCGGCTGCTTGTTGCACTCCTGAAATGATATGAGGGAAGCCGGTGCCGGTAGGAACGGAGGCACCACCGCCAAGGGAGATGAATATACGACGGTCGGTGACGCTGGTAATTGTAGCTGCTCCTACAACAACCTCAGCTTGCACCAAAGCGCCATCAACTGTATCGGTGCCGGAAGCCAGAATCTTAGGCGAGCCGGTTTCACGCGTATCCATGTATTCGCCACTCACCGTTTCCATCTGTAGTGACGACAAGATGTAAACCGTAGAATTGGCCGGGAGTGGCCCTATGGTTAACTCAGAAGTAATCTCGAAGAAGAACCCGCCGTAAGTGCTGTGTCGAGCAAAGCCCCGGCCTGGAGCTATCGTCACGTTGCGCCCCGTGCTTGCGGTCACCTTCAAACTATCTTCATTGGGATCTTTTAGCACGCCGACGCCAAATGCTTCGACTGCGCCGCCGAGCTGTGTATCAGTGATACGATGTAGCCGTGCAATCTCTGGCCCGGTGTATTCTGTTACGCCGTCCGTGTAGTTTGTATTCAGTCCATATCGTGGTGTTGCCATATTGTTAATCCTCTATCGTCCAGGTAATGCCTAAATCGTCGCTTGTCGCCATTCCGTGACCGTCGCCGTCTGTGTAGACCAATACTGTTCTGATGCCGTCACTGTCGAGAGCAGCCGGTGTGCGTAGGGTAACGGGAAGCCCAGAAACCACATTGGCGCTTTGAATATCCCAGCCGGTTTCGCTGTAGAATAACCGCACTAACTCCGGCACACCATCGCGCGGTAAAACCATTACCGAGACAATGGAGTGATCGGCTGTTTTAAAAGCGCCCAATAGCCTGGAATCAGGCGATACCACGCCGCTGCCCTCCCACGTCACCCCGTCTTGCGAACCAGCACATACCACGTCATTCCCCAACTTCGCGATGAGGATATAGCCGGTGCCGATGTTGAGCATGACAGATGGTCGCTTGAAGCCCTCAAGCCCAGTGGTGAGTTGACCTGCCGCCCCAGCACCCCTGAACCAGATGTTTGCATCAGAGGGTGAACCGTAGACACGGCTGTATGTTGAACCATCAGGTGTCAGCGTGTGACCGTAGCAACGACCGTTGAACGTATTGTTTGGCAACCACGTGGCGCCCTCTGTTCGAGAGGTGGATACAAGCGCAGCTGAGGTTACTGCATACACCTCAGCGCCATACCTATAAACTGCGTGCGGTGCTGTGTTGAGGAAAACTGTCGAGACAGTTGGGTGTGAATTATCAAGCTCAATAGGTTGAGGCTGGGCATAGGTTGCACAGCGTAGTTGGTTGCGGCCATACAAAACCCGCACCATGCCTGTAGTACGGTCATACTGAGCCGCAATGGACTCTCCTACGGGGAATAATCGACTCCACCCTACCTTTCCGAAGTTATTTGTCACGGTTAGTTTGAGTTCGTAGTTGTTACCCGGTTCGAGTTCGTCGTTCATCTCAAAGTGAGACGTGGTCTCGCTTTGGATTAACACGGACGGCACAAACGGATCATCTGTTCTTAGTTCCCATAGGAACGTAACCGGACTTCCTAATCGGTCAACAAGCACCTCTCCGTCACTTACGATTTGCCGACGTCCAATTTGAGAATCCCCTTCATCGAATTTATCAACATCTACCTGCTCGGGGAGCGCTAAGGGTCCGTAAGAAATAACATTGAAATAGCCCTGGAATAATCGCCCCCCCGGCAAGGTAGCGCCTTCGCTTCCAATAGGTATATTCTCCGTTGTTGTGCTGAACACCTCTACCAGATAAGGGCCGCCGCCAGGCACAACCTCAGTACCGTACCCTGTTGCTGGATTGATGGAGAAACCATTCTGAACGTAACTTGCGCCTAAAATAAATTCATCGATATCCAAGGGCGATGAGATCCTAGCCCTTGTAGGAGTGTCGCCATTATCGACCGATATATTCCACCCCTGCGGGTTGTGGGTATTAATCGAAGTGTTGACAAACCAATCCCCTGGTCCCTGCCCGGTTCCATACCACCGTCTAGCCGCTAAGGTTAGGTTAATTGTAAATTCTGTTGGCATAATCAATAAGGCCGTATCGGCCTACCCCCCACCGGCATGCCCGCTTTCCAAAACCCATCCTCAGGCTCGATGACATTGCCTTCGTCGTCATACTCGAACCCGTCGCCCAGACTGTTATCGTGGCCCATGTAAATACCCAACGTGTTGCTCAGGTTGTCGCTGTAGCGCGCGATTAGCCCTGATGCTATCCGCCGTGCCTGGTCGCCGCGTTGTGCCTCTAATTCCTCAAACATTAGCCACCTCCTAAAGCAATTGCTCGTTGGAATCTTCTAATCTCGGTTTGTGACATCGTGCGTAGCATGGTTGAAGTGGTCCAGGTGTGCCCGTTCTTGGGGTCGTTGGTATATTCATGTTCAATGCGATCTGCGCGCAGCCATAAATCCTCGTCGCCCACGTAGCCAATATCGGTAGCGAAGAACACGTCGCCGGTCAGACAGGTAGCGTCGCCCTGAAACGTGTAGCTCGGATATACAAACTGATCGCCGCCGGCTTCGAAGAGGATAATGGCTGCTAACGCCTGCGCGCGCGCTGGAGTTGTTGCTAAAGGCGATTCCACGACCAGTGAACGTTTCCATGTATTTTCTGCCGACCTGGGGTGGCTGGGGCGCAACCGGGCGATGCCTTGAACCACAGCCGGGGCAAAAGGCGGCGCTTGCCCGCCGAATGGATTACACCAAACCACAACCTCGTTAATATCCTTCTCGGGCTTGGTCCCATAACTTACCGCTGAAGCAAGCAGCTTTTCCACATTGGTGCCGGAGATTTCATGCAGTTTGGCATCGCGCACGATCTCGTCACGTGTGCCATACATCAGGTCAGGCCAACCGGAGGTGTTACGGCTCGGCCACCCTTCGGTGAAGATGCAATATTCATCTTCGGCAAACTGGTTTATCCAAGTCAATGCGTCTTGCCCAAAAGGCGGCTTGAAATACCCGTCTTTCATGCCCTTCTCTAAACTCCCAACAGTCATCTGATATTTATGGGTAGCGGCCAGGGCCAGCCAGGTTCCGGCCATATCGTCCATACGGAGTAGGGGGGGGTGGTCGTTGGGCAGATACTTTGTTGCGTTTCCGTCACCGTTTAGCTTGTTGGCGAATGTTGGTCCCAGAAATTGCCCGATGATAAGCTGCGCGGCGTGAGAGCCATAAAACCACGTCTCTTTCGTTGAGCGCAGGCCAGCGCTAATCGCATTCCCATTCTCGTCATAGGTGGTACTGAACGACTCGCCCTCTTCTTGGGCTTGCCTAATACCCATAGCCTTGAGTCGTTGGATATAGTGATAATCAGCAGGAACACAATTACCATCAACTAAGCCAGCAGGCGACTTGAGCCGAGCCATCGGGCCTTGGATCTGCAAAGTCACGCGCGCTGAGTTCTTATAGCCGCTTTGCTCGGGGTCGTTCCCCATGAAAAAACCCTTGGTGATGCCGCGCCATTCGCCGTTATCCCAACGCCCCCTGATTTCGATCGGGTTGTAATCCTTTAGGTAGGGGGCTGCGCCAGGCAAAGTGCTGTACATCAGCGCCAGATCTACAGTAATTGAGCCTGCTGTCCCGACTTGCACGGGCGGGTGAGCGTGAGAAACCGAAGCCTCCGTCACCACCGATGAAATATCATAGGCATTGCCGACCGGGTTGGTCCATGTCGGCTTATAAGCCAGGTAGAACTGAGTCAACATCGGCATCGAGAACCCATCGTCGGAAGGAGTGAGGGCCACCGTGTAGGTGATCTTCTTGCCGTCTACTGATAGTTCAGCGTCCATGCCAGTGCCGCCAGGCTGGCTACCGACCGGCACCGGCTCCAACATCTCACCAACTGCCGTTCTGCGTGTCACAGTGCGGGAGACATAGCCAGGCTCAGTAGCTTCGCGTCGCCCAATGTCGAGGCGGGCGCGGGTATTGTCGGCAATGAAGGTTAGCCCCGTGCCGCCAATCAATGCCGACATATCTGCCACGCGGATTAAATCGGGTTGCGCCGTACCTGGTGGCCTATCCTGCTCGGCGTTATCAGCCTCCGACAGCCAAGTGGCGTGATCGTTGACCTGCCATACTATGCGTCCGCCAAGCTCATATAGCGCAGTTTCGTAGTTCTCGCCGCGCAGCTTGCATTCACCCGCTTCATCGAGCACCCGCCAGAGGCTCCATTGTGTTGTTGTAAAACCTCCATTATTCACTTCCGAAAGCCGCTCTAATGCGGGTGGGGTGTTACGCCGGTATACGATCTGGAGTTTGTCTGACACACGAAGTATGATCGCGCCGGTCTCAGTCGGACTGTTCGCGCCGATGGCATGAATGTTAGCGTGGATTCCTGCGCCTTGCGCCCAAGGAGAAGAAAGGGCTACGTCCGGCGCACTCATATTGCTCATATTGAGAATACCAGACGGCCGCAGAGTTCCAGGCGCGTTTGCGTGTGAGAACGCCCCACTTTGCGGCGTCCAGGCAATCTGTGTGGCGTTTGGTGTTGCAGAAGAGGTAATCGGCCCCAATGCCGACGCAACCTGCAACGGCTGCACGGTTGGCTGCACGAATAGGCCGGCAGTCCCCTTTTCCTTCTGCGACATATTGCGCCCGTGGTTGGCCGGGGAAAACTCAACACCGCCACCTGGCAAGAATCGTGCAAACCCCACATTGGTGAGCTGCAGGTCATTGTCCATGCGCGCCCAACTACTCCATTCATTCCCGATGGAACCGGTGGTCAACACGCCGCCCCACGAAGACGGTTGCCCTGAAACCAAATCCGCCATAATGTCGGCAATGGCCCAGGCCTCGATTTTCCGGTTAGGGATCGCGGATTTCGGGTAAACGAGAAATTGCCACTCGGGACTGATTTTAGGCATGATAAAAACAAAAAGAGCGCCGGTCGTTCGATTTCTCGAACGTTCCGGCGCTCAAGGCGCTCTTGTAAATGTAGGCGCTCAAGGCGCTCGCAATGTTTTAAGTGTGACGGTTATTTTACCAGAAAGAAAAGCACTTTATCCGCAATGCGCCCCTTGATGCCATCGCAAAGTGTTTGCAGTCTCTGAGTTATATAGAAGAGCTTATCCATAATACCCCCTGTTTGGCGTTCCCTGACCTATGGTGGCATTTGTTTATTAATACACAGGCCGATTACTCTTCGAAATCGAGAGGTCTTGTTTCGTAAGAATCGAGTGGGAATTTTTGCCAGAGATTTAAAATCTTGTATAGTTGAGGTTTATTGTTTACCGTCTGAACATCGACATCAACAAGATAGCCCATCCTAAAAGGATTGTCGTCCCCATGGATAATAGCTGCTTTTATCGTGTCGTCCATTGCCAGTTTGACCGGTGCCCGGCTAATCCGCTCAATGATCCCACGATCAATAGTGTGGTTGTTAATAGTACTCCTGGCCTGATGCAGTTGCAATACGACCTTATAATGTATCCCCGTAACCGGCAATTCTTTGGATTCTAAAATCCTACTGATGCCGTTTTGGATAGCATTAGCCTCTACGGAATCTATGCCTAATTTGTAAACAGGTGCGTTATACGTATTATTGGTTACGATATTTAACTGAGAGCCATTATCCTTCGCCACTGGTTCTACAATGCTAGATAAATTGCTCAGAGATTGCCGATCTAATTCAACGGGTTCTGCGTCTTTTCCGCTAAGGTAATCATAGGATTTCTTTAAAGACTTGACATACTCCATCAGCGTAGTAGCATGTTCCAAGTGAGGGAGAACGGCTGGCACAACGCCTGCGCTCGCTGCTACAATCTCGGTAAAAATACTTCCGGTTCGCACCTCTTTGACATAAACCTTGACTGCGCCGCTAACCCCTGAGCCATATTGCCGCGTCAACATACGGCTGTATTCGTTGGACAATGCCAGCATACTCAAGGTGTAATCAACCAGTTCAACCGGTTGCTTATTTTTAAACTCAATCTGCATATTGTCATTATCGGGAATAGGCGAGTGTTCCATAGTGCGCACTATTGTAACCGATTTCCTCCCTAAATATCGTTGAGTATATCATCAACACAACGACTTACTATCCCCAGAATCCCATCGCAAAGATATTGAAATAATCGTCAATTCTCATCAGGAATGATTTATAATATGGGGCATGAAAGCGCTTAGAGTCCCTTTACTATTGTCTGCCCTTCTTTTCCTGTCGTCGTCATCTCATCCGCAACCCCAGGTCACACCGGAAAAACAATGGAAGCGCAGGCATACAATTACAGCTCCCCGCACTGTCATCCAGACAGCGATTTCCCCAACGGCTCCGTTTCTTGTTGGTGCACATTTTGGCAGTTTTTCAATCTGGAATCTTGACAGCGGATCTCTCGAATCAACCATCAAAGATAGCGAAATTGGGGACAAGCAGTTTATCAATGGTCTTTCTTATACTCCTGATGGAAAACATATTTTGGCGGGCGTGCAAGTTTCGTTGGAACAAGGTTCTCTAAACCAATACGACACGGAGACCGGGCATTGCTTAAAGCGCATCCCCTTGTCCGCTACCCCTGTTTCCTTTGCGTTCAACGGCCTGGGGAATAGAGTTGCGGTCGGGCTAACGAACAAAACCGTTGTTATTTACAGTTACCCCGATTTCGTAGAAGTAAAAACTCTGCCAGCATCTCGCTTCTCGGTGTCGTCTTTAATGTGGAGCAGTGACGGAACACTATTATATACGGCAGGCGGATGGCATAGCGAAATTGACATAGAGCGGACAATCCACGCGCCATTTGTCGGCGAGTTCGTGACGTGGAATGTAGAATTGGGAACCCGCAAGGAGGAGTCAGTTACCGCTATTGGAGGTGGGAACACAGCATTTAGCCCGTCATCTAAAATGGTAGCTTCAGTATCTGGCTCAGCGGAGCACTATCGTAATATTGACGGGGTTACGAAAAAATGGGTAGGAAGGACTGTGTCTGCGTACAAATTGCCAGATACTGAAGCTGGCAAACCTTCTCTGGTTGCTCAGATTACTGGCACTGTTTCTAATAGTCCTAATTTTCCTGTAATGGCATGGTCGCATGACGGCAAGATTTTAGCTTACCCGGCGTCAGGTGATAGGACGGCTAAGATCTATTTATGGGATGGCAATGTAGCACATATTCTTCTGAACGAGCTTGAGGGTCAATGGACAAGCGACTCATTCTTGGTTAACAATCTATGGTTTACAAAAAGTGGCGGACATTTTGTTGCAGCGGGTAGCAAGTTTATTCGAGTCTGGCATAAGGTTGAATAATGCCCCGGCCCAATGATTTATAATTAAAACATGAAACGATTGTTTTTATGTTTGGTTTTTGTTCTGGCCTTAGGTGGGTGTTCTCATGTCAACGAACAAGATATTGAGCAAAAGGTATTGGCACAATACAACGCTCAACTACAGGAACGTAAGGCTGGTTTTACCTGCACAAAGGTTGACTTAGTGCCAGATGGCAACAATAAACTTACCGGCTTCGCCGACTTAACCAATGGTACTCAGATGAAGGTGGATGTTACCATTGACCCTGTGACCGGCAAGTTTGTATATGGCGTTACCAGCCCTTAACTCTGTCTCCTCAGCGCCGCCCCCGATTCTTTTCCATAGCGATAGAGCGCATAGCCAGCCGCTCGATCGTTGGCTTGGCTGATGTTTTCGGCAGTATCCTCAAGTAGCGGTGTTTGTTTTTTAGATTCACCTAAAAGCTCGCGAAGCAACCTAATCTGTTCATCGGCGTTATAACGCCCGCGTGCTTCGTCCAGTGAGCTGCGCAGGGAATTGAGTTGCTTTAGCGCCCCGGCCGTCAAGCCATCGACACTCCCGCCGTAGTTAGCATCCAGTGCCATTGACCAAGAACTCGACGCCGGGTTGGTGTTAAAACCGCCCATCCCAGGCATCCCCATTTGCCACATGCGTGCAGGATTTAGGCTCCCACCAAACCCTGCCGTTGAGCCAGCAAGGCCACCCATGCCGCCGAACATGGACATAAACCAATTTCCTGGCCCTGTGTTGGGATTACCGCTCTTTCCGCCTGGTGCAGATGGATTAGCTCCGCCGCCACCAAACCAACTTCCAAAGGTGTTATCCCAGGCGTATTGTCCCATTTGCCCCAGGCTGGCCGGGTTTCCGGGTAACCATCCGCGTTGTTGGAGATCGTTGTAACCGACGAGGCCAAGTATGGTGCCTTGGACGAGCGGATTTCTGAGAAGCGTGCTACCACTGGCCATCAGACCGCCACGCGCCGCACCGGCGGCAGCGGCACCGGGCGCAGCCGTAGCAGCCCCCACAGCCGCACCGGACCCGATGTCAAACAAAAAGCCTAATCCGGTAGGATTCAATACCGCACGCGCCAGCGCCCCTCCATACCTCGCCACAGGGCTGGTGGCAATCTTCGCCCACATGCTCGGGTTTGTTGCCGCCCCCGCCGCTGCGTTAGTCGCCGCTGAACCGCCGCCCAGGCCGAGAAGGGCCTTCCCGCCATTCCAGAGCCAGCCAGGCGCTTTTTTCAGCATCGCGCCGCCCGCCAATGCTCCCGCTAACCAGCCCAAGGCCCCTTGGCTTTCATTGCCACCCATAGCCTCGGCTATTTTTTGCCCCATTTCCCCCGTAGCCTTTGGCACTTTCCCTAAAACAGAAAGCAGTTGGACAATGGCTGGAGCTGCCTCAACCACTTTCCCCAGGAAATCGACAATGTTGTCAAAGAGTTCTCCTACTGGCCCCTCAACCGCGCCCCAGACTGTTAATATTTTTTCGCCCACCTGGACAAACGAAGCCCCCATCATCTCAGCGAGTCCGGTGAGGTGCGAGAATCCGCTCTGCGCCAGGCCTATGAGATTGCCCAGCGCCGATTGCACAAAAGCGACGCCACGCAGGAAGAGATCCCATATAAGCGGGATGCCCTTAATGGCGATTTCAACGAAGTTCAGGACACTATCGGCCAGCGTGAAGAACATCTCTGGCAAGCGCAGGATGAACTCACCGACACGTATCAGCGCTTGAAAGCCTTTCTCTACACCGGCAACGATCACCTCGCCTATGCGGTCGGAATTGGCACCTAATGTATTAACGACGTGCTCGGCGACGTTGAGTAGCCGTGGCAGCACGGTAGTCGCCAGTTTTAGCAGGACGCCTTCCCCTAAAACTTTGAACTTCAAACCGACCAGTTCCGTGCGCTGCGCCAAAATTTCCAACGTGCGGGGATCTATGCCCAGCCCCTTATTGACTTGCCCAGAGAACCGCTCCTGCTCGCGTAACATCGATGTCGGTGCCATGAGGCGGCGGCGCATCTCCGGGCTGTCGATGTTCATGCTTTGCAAGATATAATTTCTCATGTACGGGTCACTGCTCTGGTATTTACCAGCCAGCGACGACATGAAATTACGACTTCCCATGCCGGGTAACCCCCATGCTTGCGCTTGTGCCTGCATCGCCATGGGGTTTGTATCACTCAGGCTCGGCGATAGCCCGAATGCGCTGAAGTTCCGGAAGATGCCGCCTGCCGCACGAGAGCCAAGGCCGGTGCTGCCGCGGATGTCGCTAATGCTGTTTCCGGCTTGCCTTAACCGTTCCGTCGCCTTTTGGATAGATACAACCGTAGCGCCCAGCACGGCTGCGAAACCATACAATACCCCTTTCCCCAGCGCTTTAAGCCCCTCGAAGCCCTTACCGACCAGCGATAGGAATCCGCGAAACCCGGCTTTGGCGATATTGAGCGATACCGTGAACATCGACCGCAGCCCATTCCAGAACCCTGACGCCATGCGCGACACGAGCCGAGCCGTGGCCCCGGCAATCCAACTCATTGCGGAGCCACCAGCCGAACCCATCGACCCAACCATGTTCAGGAGAAAAGGGGGCATATTACTTCGTGTAAACGGTTTTGGTCATCTGTAATCGAGACAGCTCCCACATCATTGAGAGCATCGTCATTGCCTGCCGCCATCGGCCAGGTTGTTCCTTCCAGTCATAAGCACTCGGGAAGTTCAGGGCCACGAAGAACTGTTCTATATAGTCGAGCAGTTCTTCTTTGCGTGGATCGCCGCCTGCGCGCAGCGGCTCCTTCCCTTGAATTATTTCCGAGAACGCTTGTCTAAAAAACTCTGTTCGTCAGCCCCCAGAGTGCTGCGCTGTCCGATGAGTTCGGCCAGCTTGCGGCGTGCGGACTTGCTCAGTTTGCGGATATTATCTGGGTTAAGTTTGCGGGGCAGGGACCAGCCGACCAGGGTGGCGCAAAGCAAAACATCCGCGTTGGCGAATTGTCGGGCAAGAATATCTGACGATTTATTTTCAAACTCGTCCAGCTCTTCAGCGGAAAGCCCGTCGCCCTCCTCGCCTGCCTTGTCTTTTTGCTCTTTACTTAGCTTCTGAAGGCTTTGCGTCAAGGCGCGCTCAAGGTGGGAATACTGCTTCATTATAGCATCCGAAGCCTCGCGGACACGGAACGTCTGGCCGTTCAGTTCGATCTCGGCATGATAGCCAGTTTCGTCATCTTCGAACCATGCTTGTTCGGCGTCGGAAGTGGCGGGAGCAGGCGCAGGTGTTGCGCCATACAGATTCGCGGGAACTTCCTGGGCGGCAGGTTGTGGGGCAGTGGGATTGATTTCAGTAATTTCGTTTGGCATAAAGTCCTTTACTTATAGGGGTTAGGAGTCAATACAGGGATAGAGGGTGGCGCAGGCTTTTTGACAGGCTGCTCTACTGGCACCTCAGTTTTTACTTCAGGTGGTGCTATTTCTTCTTTTGGTTTGCGTGCCATAACTCTCCTTATCGGCTAGTTGCGATTTCCACGCGGTCGGCGACAAATGGGACGGTAAAACTCATCTGCGCTGCGCTTTCGACGGCATCCTGCGTGTGACCAGTTGGGCGTGGGTTTACAATTGTCACATCGAAGATCTTGTTGGCTGCCACGTCGTTGCACTGAATTACGATATTGCTCCAGTTCATCGCGCGTTGCGAGCCGGTGAAGAGTGCAGCTTCGTTTGTCGGCAAGTCGTGCAACTGAAAGCTGCCTGTCACCGCGTGGTGATGAGGCAGGAGGTCATAAGAGGTGCGTGAGCCGGGAACGTTGTCTCCAAAGTCAGGGCGCAAGCCTTTGCGTTCCAACTGCTGATCGACCTCGACGCTTAACCCCATCCATTTATCACGCATGGGGATTCCGTTCACAGAGAATGTTCGTGCATCTGTCCACGTGAGCGCTTCGCCGAACTGCTTGTAGTCGTAACCAAGTGTTACTGGGCTGGCATCGGCATACGCGGTTCCCTCAAACGCTGCCGTAGCAACGATCTCCTGTCCGCCGCCTTCCTGGAACGCCAAGCCGATACGCGAAACGCGAGACCGGTAAATGCCCCTCGCCCATAGTCCACTAACGCCATAGTACAAATCCCACCAGGGCAGCGCATCGGTTGTCACCAAGTTCTGCGCGATAAAAACGCTGGAGCCAATACGGACATCATTGCTCAGCGTGATCGTGCGCGCACCGCGTTTGTCATAGGAACCGGTGCGGCGCCCTGCAGCGTAGCCTATCTCGATGCCTTCATTGACCTCCACACTCGAAGGCGAGAGATACCCAATATCGTTCGCCGTGGCAATATTGGTGCTGGCTGAAATCGCACCGGTTGTGTCATTGATAGTAGTGGATGCGCCATTCGCCACTCGTAGAAAATAATTATGCCCAGGGAAATAAGCCATCGAATTAACTCCTTAGACGCCAGGCGTCGAATCAAACAGGAACCACATCTGCAACGTGCCGCCAGCCTCGCATGAGGCATAGATTTTCGTAACATCGGTTCCGAATGGGTTGGCACCTTGCCCGTCTATCCATGCAACGCTGCGGTTAGCGGTTAACTCGATAGTGTCGTCCGGCTCGCTCGTGCTGTTGGTTTCCAGTGTTGCGTTTGCACTGCATAGGAGCACCACGCCTTTCATCGCCGATACGTCCAATGCTTGCAGTATTTCGACATTGCTGGCATCTTCAGCCAGGGAGATCGAACGTTTATCTATGCCGTCAGCGGACGACGTGGCTACCCCTTCGAGGAACTCGCCTTCCAGAGTGGCCGTTGTTTTTACTGTTACTGTGTAAGCCATTTAATCCACACTCCAAGTATTTTGCGACGGATCGCAAATCATTCTGTAAAACACGTAAATACCGCCGTATTCGTCCCAATCTTCCCACTCAACGCCGCTTTGCATGGGCACCAGTGAGCGCCAGCACACACGGTCATCCTCATCAATACAGCCGCCCATGAACGGGAACAGCGCCGCTTTAATCAAGCCGATGCGATCCCACATCCGGTAATACTGCTCTTCGGTTTCAATCCGCTCATCGATCGAGTAGATGGAAAGCGAATACTCGTTTTTCATCTGCCCGGAGCCTTCAAACTCCGTCGTCGCGGAGAGTCCAATGGTGATGCAGTTTGCAAAGCCGTCGGCGTCTCGAACCGGAGCGCCTCCGATGAAAAGCGGGTGCCGGATTTTAACGTCGTCCGTTGTGAAGCCTTCCAGCTCGTTTGTCTTGCTGATGATGTCCAGTTCGCTACCGGCAAGCAGTGTCGATTCCAGGCGGCGCTTGATTTCGCGCAAGGCTACCGACGGCCGGCCATCAACCTTATTGCGCAAGGCCATGTATTGCTCAAGAGTCGGGAAGGGTGTGGCAGCCATTATCTCAACCCTCCGACCATCATCAATTGTTGCCGAGCGTTATGGCGAGCGATAGCCAGTCTTGCCAAGCGCATCACCTCTGCGTCAATCTGCGGTAGGTGCTTCACCACTGCGGTCGAAAAAGGACCATGTGCGCGCATCCTCTTTGTGCCGAATGCCAGGTAGCGGGAATACCGCTTTCTGTTCCGTAAATACATCTTCACCCCGGTATTGTCACGCTTTTGAGAGTTCGTCCACGCACCAGCGAATTCACCGCTATGATTGTTAACCACGGCCATATTGGAAACACCACGTCCGGAGCCTCTTAAACGCCCTAAGCCACCCCGGCGCACGCCCCTAAGCGGCACTTTTGCCACTTTTAAGCCGTGCCCGTAGGGGTGATTGCGCTTCCGTAACTCGTCACTCGTCAACCCGCCCTGCGACAACCGCACTGCCTCTGATTTCGTCATGCCGCCCAGTGCCCGGAGCCGTGCGAAGTCGGAAACGTTCAATAGTTCCATGTGGGGGATGCGCCGTTCAAGAACGGTCTGCACACCACCGTTCGGGTCTTTCTCCACTTTTATGGTGTTCGATCCTCGCACCGCCATACTGGGCCAGCCTGCGCCACCACTGGATGCAGTGCCGCCCAAAGGCCGACGTCCACCGGTATAGTTGGGCAGACCTTGCGAGCGTGCTTGCGATGGGTTGAGTAAGGCAGCGGGGAGTCTCATGTCAGTTGCTCGTATTCCAGCCAGTAATGAAGCGGCAAACTTTCTCCCCGTGAATCAGTCGGGCTTGTTCGATGCGACTGAGGCAACACAATAAAGCGCGGGCAACGCAAGAACTCCACCGAATACCCCACGCCTTGTGCCGGTGCGCCTGTCAGCCACTTGATACCATTGCCGGATAGTTCATAAGTCCCTGTGATCGCCACACCTGCCACGAACACGTTTGTAATCGACATCGCATAGGGCAACGGTAGCGCGTCGGTGTCGGTCGCGCCACGCTTTACTGTCTTGATGCTCGAAAGCAAACGCCCTGGTGCGGTCAAGACTACACGGTCGAGGTGATTGAACCTTGCCCACTGCGGTCGTGCTGAAATCTGCATTGTACCCGTCAGGATAGGTCCAAACTCTTTCGAGTCATAATCCCGCGTCGTGCTGGAAACCAAGAACTTTGCGTCGTCTGCAAGCGTCTGCTCGGCCAAAACCACGCCATCCGAAAGCCGCCCAGCGGTGCCGACGGGAACCGGGATGGCTTTCAACCACCGGATAGGCTCGCCGCTTTGAATATGGAGTTTTCGGTACGCGTCGCCGTTGAGTTTGCCCATATCAACACGTCATCCTCATATACGTTCGTATGATCTTTTCCCACTGGGCAGGCCAGATGTCTTTACGAACTTTGTCGTCAATAGGGCCCACTAGGTCGCTTGAAATAGAGAACCCATCCTCACTAACGCTGCCAATGTCCGACTCCCCCTGAATGCCAGCAATTGCGTAGAGAACCGCCATGTTTACCGCCGCGCCATAAACATCGGCAGGGATTTTGTCGCTATAGCCATAATCGGCATCCACAACGATTTTGTTTGGCGTGTTGTAAACCCGGCCTCCGAAATAGTTCTGAGAGAGCTGGATGAACTGAATCGGTGCGCCGGTTAGGGCGGCTGTTTGAGGCATCGTCCAATAGGTTGACGGGTCTATCGCACTACCGCTCACGGTCACGCTATAAATTGTCTTGGCGGGCATGAGTAACTGCAACAGCCCGTCCGGAGTAGTTGCACTATGAGCCAACGTAGCGCGCGTCACCAGAAACGGCTTCCATCCCGTGCGGTTCTCGAACTCAGCCTTCGCCGCGTCCGCACCGATTTGGCATTGCTCCGCGAAAAGCACGGCGAGGTCCGACCCGTCCGGCGATGTGTCACCAGGCGCGGGCCAGACCTGCAAGCCTTTCATGCGGTCTTCGATAACCGAACCGTCAAACCATTGGGTGTAGTCGGGCATTATTTTTTAGCCTTAGCTGCGGCTTTAGGCTGGGGTTTGTCGTTATCCCCTGCGGATTGCTGGGCATTAGGCACATTAGGGATTGGAGGAACAATCCGAACACTGGCACCGTCGCGATTATGAGTCGCAACGTTCTTCTCCTCGATCTCGCGCTTAACCTGATCTGCGTCCACCTGTTCTACCAGCGGACTATCGGTAAGCCCAAATTTTTCGGCGTCGGCATCAGAAATAATGCCGCCTTTACCAACGACAACAAAGTTTCCGGCGGGGTCGCTCTCGCTGAGTAGCTTACCGTTGAAGGTTTGGCCGATTGGGGATACGTCGCTGTGAATAGCTTCTTTGGCTCGATATGGCATAAAACACCTCGTAAAGGTTGAGGGCGCTAATATGAGCCGCCCTTAATTGGTTGTGTTAGCTTTGCGTGCCAACTTTTGTCCAGGTAGGTTCGGTAGGCGTGCCAGTGTTGATATACAGAACGCCGTTAGTGGTGTCGTGCAGCGTCGCACCCTTGCCAGCTCCTCGCGCCGTGGCCGTTACGCCCGGTGTAGTTTCGGCAACCCCCAGAGTGCCTTCTTCGCTGTTATTCTCACCAATGACAAGCGTCGAGATAGCCAGCTTTGCCAGTGCTCCGGCTGCTGTCACCGTGATTGTTCCGATGCCACTGGTCATGGTGCCGGTTGCTGTCGTGACACCTCCTGTGCCGATAGTGCTGAGTGATTCAAGAGCGGCATCGATATTAGAAACGAGCGTTGAGTTTGTCGAATTCCACGCAATCGGCGCGGTGGTGTGTCCGTCAAATGTAAGGGTGAACGTCTCGCCATTGACCCAGGTACCGCCGAAAGTCAGGGTTTGAACTTCGTTGGTGCCGTTGACCGGCGCGCCTGGGTTGTTCAAGCCGACAAGCGCACCTTCAATGACGTGACTGGTAGGAATTAAAGGCATAGTAATCCTCAGTTAAAACATTAAAAATGAGGCCAGGATAAAGATGAATTCACCCCGGCCCCGAGCATTACGCCGGCAAGCCGGTGACTTTGCAGAACGCCGCGCCGCGAGAGATAACGAGCGTTTCGCGCTTCTCAAAAATCAAGCGCACGAGATTCTTGATAGAGTCATCGTTTGCCCATGCCACGCGGATGCTCAAGCCAGAGCGAACCCACAGCATCGAGAACATGCGGAAGTTGCCAAGCAGTGAGGTGCCTTGCGGTAGTGCAACAACAGGGCGAACGTTCATGCCCCACATGCGCATATCCGGCATAGCAGTCGGCGCGGAGGGAGCCGACCAGATGTAAGCGCCGGTCGATTCCTGCAACGTTAGCACGTTCTGCCAGTCGACCGGGTTCATTGCGAGGCCGGTTGCCATGCCGGCGAAGCCGGGAGACCACTGCACCTTGACCATACCCTTGAGGATAGCGGTTGGTGTCGGATCGGTGCCCCTAGCCTGCGTTTGAACTCCGCTCTTTTGCAGGAAGCCGTCGAACTTGTTTGCACCGACTGTGAAGTTCAACAGCGCGTTTTCCTCGGCCAGGTCCAACTCAAGAGTGCCGCGGTTGTCCACGTAGGAGCGGAACTGCGGAATATCCTCAAGCAGCTCTTCGCTGATTTGCATGGTAGCCGCGATCTTAGCAACTTCAGCGGTGCGCGACGTTACTGCCAGATTCATTTCCGGCTTAGTGCCACCTTCGGGAACGTAGGTAGCCTGTTCGCCTGTCGGGCCAGTGGTTTCTTCCATGTAGTAGAAGATCGGGCTGGTGGTCGTGTCTTGAGGAATCAAGTCGCGTAGCGTCGGAGTGCGAACCGCAGACGGTACATAACCAGGCATACGCGGGCCATAGGGTGCCCATGTCGCCGCCGTAGTCATGGTGGCTTTGATTTCCATCGCGGCTTGCGCCTCCTCTACCGTCATGCCGTCGATGTCGATATTGACCGGGGCGCTCTTGTAGGAGTGCGAGGCAATGCCGTGTTTGTAGCCGTCGCTTTCGGTGATACGCTCGCCTAGCGTGCGGGTGTCGCGCGCACCGTTGCCTGCACCGCCAATCGCTGTAGCTTCCTCGCCATACGAACCCGCGCCACTGAACGGGCGGCGGTTGACGACTTGCCCCATCGACTTGATGGCTTCACGGTTGGCCTGTTCCTGCTGGAGCAAGGCTACGCCATCTTCGTATTCATTAGACTTTGCTTCGATTTCTTTAATCGCAGCTTCGCACTGCATTTTCAACGCAGAACGCTCGTCGCCTTGAGCAGTCTTGATTGCTTCGAAACGTTCAACTTGCTTTTCCCGCAAAGCCACGATTTCTTTAGCTTTGTCTTGCAGTTCGGTTGTCAGAGTGACTTCCATTGTATCTCCGTAAATGATTGATTTAGTTTTGCGTCAGGGTTCGCGGCAACAGGTCAACAAGCCGCATTTGCTGTTGCATGAAGCTAATTTCCAGGTCGTCAATCTCGATAGACAATTTCTGGACTTCTGCTTCTAAGTCGCGCGGTGCGTGAGCTTGGGCCAGGTTACCAACCGCCTCACTTGCAGCCTTTAAGCCGCCTGCAAGCTCAGTCAACCCCTGGAACTTCTCAGCACTCCAGCGTCGTCCGTCCACGCAGCGCTTTGTTGCCAAAGCCTCTGCGCGCCCTACTAACTCCTCAGCAGCAGCAAGCACCTTTGTGGAGTGGTCGTCAAACGAAAGCCCGTCAGGCAGGCTCTCGGTGAGATCGTCTAATGATTTGGCAGCCGCCTTTGCATTTGTAGAAATTGGCTGCAACTCGCCGTTTTTATCGCTGAGATTGAAGCTATCAAATACCATTTCGGAGTCGCCTTCAATCCACAGATATTTGTCTTTAAATACAATGCCCATTCCTTTTTTCACGTAAGCAAGCGTGATATGCGGTTTGTATTCGGGGTGAGTAGAAGTGTGCGGCAAGGTTTCTAGGCGGCCACGCAATCGAAAAATATCAGGGCTTTCCACTGAGCAAAAAACAACGTCATATCCCTCAGATTCAAAAATACCCACCGCGCCGATGTTGGCACGGATAGGCCCAAACCCAGATGCGAGTTTTTGAATCGGCGCGCGTTCGTCGGACTCAAGGCCGTAGAGAATCGTAATATGCGGGTCTTCTTCGCGCCCACCTTCTGCCAACGCCTCATCGGGGATATTTTCTTTTGCCCATTCCCGAATCATTTCGGCATGGTTGGCTGTTAGATTAAGTTGCGTGGAACAAAATTTAAACGGGCCAGCCGCTTTCAGTGCGCCTGACTCTTTAAAAATATCTTTGCCTAACTCTTCAACTGCCACCGACTTAAGCGCTTGCACCGATAATGTCGGGTGTGCCGGGGTTGGCGTAAGCGACGCATCCAACCCAAGGGGCCAGTAATCAATATGGTTTGTCTTGACGCCTTTGGAGTTGACAACTGGTGTTCTTTGCACAAGATGTACCGCTGTGCCACTAGAGAGAGACATCTTGCCCATCTTTACCATCTGAGCGATCTTGGCCTCGTATCGCTCACGAAGATTCAGTTCACCTTCAAACCAAACGCCTACATCGTCAATGGTTAGCCGAGATGGCGCAAGTTGGCGTGTTTTTAGCGTTGGATTCAAACCGTGATGATAATACGTGGCACTCTTTGCACCGCTGGGGTCAATACAAAAATCTGTATCTTTGTCGAAGTAGTCACGTTGCGGTGAGCTATCGTGATAATCAGGCGAAGTGAACTGCACCAGATAGCCACCGATTTTCATAGTGTCGCCGTCATCAGACAGAGCCTTGATGGCGCCACCAAATTGAATGAGAGTAGTTTCGTTAATGCCTTCGCGTTTCATAATTGCCCTGAAAAACAAAAAGCCCGCCACAAGAACAGAGACCGCCTGGCGGGATTGTCTGTTCAAGAGCGGGAGTAGCGCGATGCGCGTAGTCCGATATTCTGTTTTGGTTTACTTCTTATTTCTTGTCTACCTGCCCAACGGTTTCGATAAACGTTTCAAACAAGCCCTTACGTTTCAGAGCGTTGCGAACCGTCAGTGCGCAGCAAAGAAAACCTGCGATAAAACCAATCGTTGCTCCTATCAAGATGTCTTGCATGATACATGTCCATTGGCAATGACGACTAACAACTATTTTACCATTTTAGGCTTGCCGTGTAAACAATTGCCAAGTTCTCGATACAATCTTTCCGCAGCCTGTTTAACCTGCTCTTCAGTAAAGGCTTTCTCGACACGACCGCGGCCACGGCTTACCGTTGTGCGGATAGCCTGAATATCTATTTTCTGCTGCGGTGCGGGGGTAGTCATTGTTGATTGGGTAATTTCACTATGCCGTGTTGCTTTCTATCAACTACCTCTAACTCATTGGTCTGTGGGCAGTATTTTCCAACGACTCGATTAGTGACTGGGTGCCTGATTTCTACCCAGGTTCGGGAAACAGTGCTACTGGATTGCTGCAATGCCGTTCGATTCATCATGCCACCCCCAATCCAGTGATTTCGTTTCCCTCCGTGCGGCTGTCGCTGCCTTCTTCGTCTTAAATCTCCGCGACTTGCATTTACACCGGTTTTTACAGATACGCCGACCGGGCGGTATGCGCTTCGGGTCATCCATGCGCACCGCGCCTAAATCGGTTTGCCCTGGGCAACTCTCATAAGCCTGTTGCCCGTTCTTTGAGTAGCAATGGTGAGCGCTCTCCTCAAGCTCGTTATAAACCCATTTCAAACCAGCGTCCAAGGCGTTAAGATCGGCCATCCGCTCATAGGTATAGCGAGCCGCTTCAGCATACGAAGCACTGCGATCTTCAACTCCCGGCCTGCCATCAACACCTAACACGACATCGGGATTTTCCAGGTATTGCGCCGCTGCATTTTCCAGATAGCGATATTGCACCCGGAGCAAACCGCCGACGCGCCCATGATCTGCCTGTCTCATATTGGCAAAGCCACCGACTGCCTCAGCGCCCTTCTTGGCGTGCTCTGCTTTGACGTCCGCCGCCATCACGTCCCGCCAGCGCATGACGGCGGCCTCGTATTCGTCTTTGGTGAGGTGTCCCGCTTTATAGCGCAACGCCGCCGTGCGAAGTGTGGTGCCGTGCTTGCGCATGCGAAGGCCCGCGACCTCAATACTATCGTCAACAATATCGCGTATGGCTGATTCCGATATGAAGCTATATTTGCCCGGTAATCGCACTGCGTAGCGCGCGGCATCGGGGTTCCATTCGACGCGGGGTTTAGCCATTTTACCTATCGCATGTCATTACCAAATAGCTTTCGAGAAACTGTATTTCCCATCCCTGTTCTTCGTATCTGCTTTTCACTTCCCCGCACGCGAGTTCAAGAGTCGCTTTGCGGATTCGTTTTACAGGCATAATATGCGTGTAAGCGATGACAAATTCACACGTGTAAGGTTTTAACAACACATCGCCTTTATTCGTCGCAAGGTATTCGTCTATTCGTTTCTCTAGCCAATCTGCTACATTGGCCGCTTCGGGCACAATACTTTCCTTGAAGAGCATATCCGGTGCTACTGCCATTATCCCCCTCCTCTTGCAATTGGGTAAAGCGTGACAATATGCGGCTCGACTTCCATGCGCCAACCGGCACTCTCGTAACGTTGCTTAACCTCTGCCAGCACTTGCGCAAAAGCATTCTGGCGACATTGCATCCGTGCCATAATTTTTGATTTGGCGATTGATATGCAGCTATTCGGGGTAGCATTCTGGTATCCGCTGACAGACTGCAACACTTCATCGATTCGCTTCTCGATAAAGTCAGCCCCGACTTGCGTCTCATGATCGATTATTTCTTTGTAAACGTCACTTGGTTTCAATGCCATTATTTTCCCTCCGTTTTCTTTGCCTTCGGTGCATCTAACAACGGTACCTCTTTGGGCGACTCTTTCGTCGCGCCAAATGCCAGCTTCACCGTTTCGTCATTATCCGTTGCCGTCAGTGCCTTGACTTCCTCATCTGTAAAGTTCGTTTTAGCGTTCTTGTCGTAGAGTTCCGGCATCTCTAAATCAAAGTCGGTAAGGCCGAACTTATCATCGTTGGCCTTCATCGCTTCATCAAAAGCCGTCATCTGCTCAGGTGTTAATTCGTGATCGTTTTTCATACTGTTATTTTACCCCCGGCGCGTAGAAACGGTGAGTGTTCCCATCATCGTCCGTTGCCGTCGCGCATAGGCCACCGGGGCGTTCAGGGTAGATCGTCACGGTGTCGAAGTCGGTAGCTCCCAGTGCTTTGATTTCGGCTGCGGTGGCAGGACGAGGTTGTAGGGCATTTATGGCTTTCACCGCCTCATTCAAGCGCTTTTGCTTCTCTATCTCTTGTGGATCAAGCGGTTCGGCGTTGGGATTGCCAGTAGTAGCGGACGGATGATAAACGCCTTTCATATCGTCGGTAGCCTCATGGCCTAACGCGGTCGTGGCGTCATGCAGATTGATAACACCCGCCTTGTAATCCTCGCGAATCATGGTGTGCTTGGCGACCTCATCCTCTTGCAGAGCCGGGACTTTCGAACGATCCCAGTTGATGCGATAATCACGCCGATCCAGGTCATATGACGGGAACATCTGCGTCTCGATCTCATTGCCAAAGGCGTCTTCAAGGGGAATGATCGTATTATTCCACCACCACTCCATAGACGACGCGAGATTTTCATAGGTGGGCTGTTCCCCCGAAGGAAGTAGCGCCACGATCTCGGGAGTGCGGAGCAGGGCACACACTATACCCTGCGGCCATTGCTGGATTTTATCAATGGACATCGCAGACGGCGACCAGTTAAACGGCGTCCACTTCCACGGGAGTGAAGAAACGAACGGCTCTCCCACATTATCACCCTTGAACCCGGCCTTAATGCGCTGCTTCATATCATCGGCCTGCTGCGGCGTCGGCTGTGTCCCAGTCGCACCAGCGTCCAAAGTCACCATGCCCGAAGGCACCGCGCTGTTGCGCAGCAATGCCCCGGTGTAGGTGCTGGCGCTGTTCAGTGCTGCGATCTCACGAGCACCTAACCCCAACGGTGCCCACGGCTCGCGCGAGTTGGCCGGGTTCAACCCATGCCGAAAATACACTACATCCTCCAGTGGCAAGATATGACGTTGCCCATCAACGATGTAAGCATATTCCTTGATAAAGTGGTGTTCATCCCACATAGGTGCAATACCTGTTGGACCTACACCTACAGGCGGTTCGTACCAAATTTCTGCGGGGTCGCCTTTGCGGTCGCGCTCAATGCGCCAGAATCCCGAGCCATTCGCCAAGGTGCTGATGAGCGTCACTCCAAACATGCCAGTCCCAGAATAACCAGCATTCGGAACATTGAGCAAATCAATCAATGGGTGTTCTTTTATCGGTTTCCACTCAGCTCCCTCGCGCTCCTCTAGGATTGGTGTTGCCTGGGCAAATGCGGTTGCAAGTGCGCCAAAACACGCCGCCGCTGACGGATTCTGCCACAACACACCCGCTGCCGCTCGGTAATCGTAACCAGTGCCAGGCAATCCACCGCCGGTATACCCGCTGCCGGTTAACGAGATGCCAGGGATATAACCACCACCCCAGCCATTGCCGCCATACGACGAAAAGGGCAGGGACTTCATCCCGTCCAACACCGATTTAACACTACCGCCCAATCGTTCAAGAACACTCATTTATCAACCTTTGAAACACAATACAGCCCAATGCCATGCGGTAAATAACCACCCCAGCGAATAAAGCCACCCGGCGAGTGCCGCTGGCCCTAAAACGACAAATACCACCAAACAGCCCAACCCCAATTTTTCGTTTTCCTGTTTCATAAGAAGAAGAAACTCCCACTCCTCGCCACCTCATTAAACGCATCCGAGAGGGCGTCTACTTGGTCATCGTTAACGCCCTGCGGGAATTGCCGCATCTCTTCCACCAAGGCACTATTCCACACCGCTTTGAGCATCTTTATATTTCCACCTCCGACCTGTGAACTGGCGGGATTGGCCCTTGTTTCCTTGTCGCCTGACACCGGGCTAACCGTTACAGGGAATCCGGCCAGCAATCGAATGAAGTGTTGCGCCAGACTCTTGCCAGCCGCGCCGGGGTCTTGTGGTAACAACACGCGAACCCCAGCCCCGTCCAGTTGCGCAGTCTGCTTGATAACTCGGTCGCGGTCGTCACTGCTCCATTGCCCACGCACTACATCGGTCACATAATAAAACCCGTCGCCTCGCGTGCCCAGCTTCACGCCTACGCTAAAATCGCCCCGGCCCTCCGAAGCTGCTATATCCCAAGCACGCACTTCGCGCATACCAGCCGGGAGAACATCGACTATCTCCAACTGTGACACTTTGAAGAACGCGCCTTCTCGCGGTGTTGGGTTCTGCTGGTACAGTGCCTCGAACTGATGAGCATTCAACGCGCGGCGTTCTTCTAACGTCTCTACAGGAAACCGTTCAGGCCACAGCGCCTCACCTAATTCCCGCTCTTCGTCTGGCGCATCAGGGTTCTCGCATATCGCCGGAAGTTTAAATACCTTCCATAAACCGCCCTCTTCGACCGTGCCCTCCTGCGCCAATAAGCGTGCCGCTAAGTCGTCTTCATGCCATCGGGTCAAGGTAAGCAGGATGCGAGTATTTACGTGCGTGCGCGTAAGAAAAACGCTGGTGTACCACTCCCATACCGTTTGCCTAATCCTTGCGCTCGTCGCCTCTTTGTAATCCTTGAACGGATCGTCAATAATACCGTAATCGCAAGGGAAACCAGTAAGGGAGCCTCCAACACCAGCACAACGGTAACTCCCATTTCTCCCTACGACCTCAAAGCAATCATTGTTGCGGAGAGGATTCCCGGCCACTGTGCGAATATTTTTAGAGTTGAGTGTTGTTGCAGGGAAAAGCCGCTGATATTCTGCGGCTTCGACTACGCGCTGAACATCACGGTTCATACTCTCAATAAGCTCTGCTGCATACGATGCGCCCACCACTCTGGCATCAGGGTAACAACCCAAAACATAAGCTGGCAGCATTCGTGAAACCAATTCGCTCTTGCCGTGCTGCGGTGGAACAAACAGCATCAACTTCTTGAACTCTCCGCCGACAAATTTATCAAGGTTCCTGCATATCGCTCTGTGATACCATTGGGCGTTATAGAGCGGCTTAACGTACTGCACAAACGGCATCATTTCGCGGCGCGCCTCACGGCGGCGAAGCAACTCCTTCGCTGCATCTTGCCTACTTATCGCCGGTCGCGATGCCGCTAAGCTCATCGTCTGTCAATTCCTCTGCCGTGATTTTCACTTCGCCCGACAATTCCGTTTTATCCGTAAACAACTTATGGTGTTTGCCAATTAACTCAAGCGCCTTCATTGGGTCGTGAATCTCAAGCTCTACTTCAGTTTCAGTCCATTGATCCTCAAGCGCCCCTCCGACACGACGCTTCGGTTTAATCTTCTTGAGTAGGTCAAAGTTCTCTTGCGCTTTCTCTGTTGTCAGATCCGGCCAAACATCATCTCCGATCTCCACTACAAAGGGCTTTAAGGAGCCTCTGGCAATTCTCCCCAGCCGCATCAAGCATTCATCGGCGCTCATTGCTACCGCACTGATACGGCGCGATATTTCGGCTGAAATTACCTCATTTTGCCTATTCCTCCACCCCGAAAGCTCTGGGTCGGCATAACCCGCCCTACGCGCTGCATCGGTGGCATTCCATGACTGGAGATAATATTCAACGAAGAGACGCTGTTTGTCGGTAAGCGTTGATACCTCGCCTTCACTATTCGCCGCGACCTCTTCCGGCGTCAAGCCAGGGCCTGCGTCCTGCTCGACTTCCTCCGCCTTGGCTTTCCTGCTCCTTGGCTTCTTTGCCTCCTGTTTCGTCAACTCGTATCACCACCTCTAACGGCGTCTCCCGCAACGCCACTAACGCTATTGCTTTGTGCATCTCCGACTCTGGCACTTCCAATGTGATGCGTCCGATCCTGCCGCCGAACTTTAGCGCGCTTTGTGTTTGTGCGATGCTGGCTTTGAATCGGATCTCGCTCATTCCACCGTCACCTTAAACCTAACGTTATCCCGGCTGCCGCTTCGTTAATTCCACCATCAACGCTGTTTTCTCTGCGATAGCCGCCTGGTACTGCGTCTCCAATACTTTGATTTGATTGGTCAGTTTGTCGATCTCTGCCTGGTGGCGCTGTTCCTGGGCCGCCATCGCAGACTTCCTCTCTTTGCGCTCTTCCTCAAGATGTCGCTCAAGCTCTTCGATGCGCTCGCCTCGTGAATCTGCCACCCGTTCAAGATTGTCGAATATCTGTTTGCCAAACCCGCCCCATATCGCCACGAATGCAACAGCCCCGCCTGCAAAGCTTGTCACGTAAAGTCTCACTTCATTGACGGTTTGCGTCTGTGTTAGCATCCCGGCCAGGAACGCCACACTGATGGCCGCCGCTGTCAGTAGCCATCGCCGCCATTTGTGCCGGTGCTTCTCAGTTGGGCGCTTCTCGTCTCGTTGTTCGCTCAACGTTTTCCCCTTTGCCGCTCAAACACTAACTCCCGCACCTGAGTCGTGATGTGGTATCTCTGGCACTTATCGCATTTGTAGGCTCGTGATGGTTTCATGTTTGGGTTTGAGTTGTAATAACTGCCCGCTCGGCCAGCCGCACGGGCGTTCCGATAAGGCTTTTTTGCTGCACCGGCAACGCTTTCGTTTCATTCGTCGGCGTCCAATCCCCCTAATCCTGTGAGGGCCTTGTTGATTTCACGTAGCAACGCGTCTTTGTTAGGGAAGTCACCGCAACTGCTGAAGATTCTGCGGATTGTTGCCAAATCGTATGGGTCTAACTCCCTCACCAAATCGGCAATGACGATACTTGGAGGCGGTACAGTTTCTTCGACACTTTCGGCTGGGTTCGCTTTAGCTTCCTCTGCCGTGATGAAATTTCCGGTTTCTGCACTGCGATGGCGTTTGTTCATGGGCCTACCCTCGGTTGTAGCCGAATCTCACGCTTGCCATTATCAGTGACATAATTGACACCAGTAAACACCGCTGCTTGGTCAAAGCGGACGTGACCAACTCCTTTGACAATCTTCACATCATCGTAGGTTTCGTAAAATCCGTCTCGGTTGCGCATCTCAATGATGCCCTTCTTGGCTACCCAGTCCACGCCTAAACCAAACCATTCTCCCCAGGCTCGTGCCGGTACGTAGTTGTGACCGTCGAAGGTCGGCATCCTTGCCATTTCTGCACCGCTGCTTTGCCGGAGTAGGTAAGTAGGCTGGATTTCGGCGATTAGGGTTGTAGGGAGAACGAAGGTTTTATGCACGTGCGAAGCCCGCCATGACTGCGTGGCTGCCAGGCTGCCAACACCTTTACTGGAATAGCTTTCGTAGGTTTTGCCGTTTAGGACAAACCAGACATGCCCGACTTTCCTGACGCCGTTGGTATTGGGCGTAGCAAAAGCGATGTAGAGCATCTTGCTCGTGTCGCGGGCGGCTTTCGCGTAGGACACTTCTCGGAGACCGTTGCGCTCCATGTATTCCCGCTGAATCCATGATCCATCAGGGATCATTAGGCCACCTGCACAGTGGTAAAGCATGTAGCGTACATAGCCGCTGCAATCGATAGATTGGATGGACGACGGGGCTTTCGAGAGTGGCGATGCCTTGCCCCCCAGTTTATATTTCACGCCACCAAGAGCGTTGTGGAGATCGAGGAATTTTCCGAGGTTAACCGGGGACAGACTCATAGTCATCCTCCACGGTTTCGACGGTGGTTTGGGGCGCTGCGACTTGTGTCACCGTTTGTGCTTGTGTCTGAGCAATAACTGCCTGTGCCGCAATCGCTGTCGCTGTCGCTTGTCGCTCACCGTTCGTGGTGAGATAACGCTGGAAGCCATACACCGCCGCCAGAATACCAGGCATTACAAATGCCACCCACGAATTTTCCGGTAATGTGCCTACCCAGTTCTCGGCCAGCTTCAGGAGAAATGGGAGCAGAACGGATAGGATAGATGCTGCTGTTGCGGCTTTGAACGTCGATGTCTGAGTGCCGGACTTAACCGGTGTGATCTGTGGCTGTTCTGCCATGGTATTTACCTCTGTGTTTTTTTGAGCGTAAATTGTCCCGGCGAGGGGATCGCTCTTTTCTTGAGTTGCGGCTCCGACTAAAATATCAACAATAGGCCCAGCCTTACGGACATCGCTGCTCTGCTTCTTGGCGTAGGCGACTGCGGCGGTAGTGAGTAATTTGCCGCCATCACTGCGAAGAAATTTAGATAGTTTGCTCATCGCTTTGTATTTCCTTCCGATCCAGCATCGTATCCCAGCCGCCAAAACAGCGCCGCTACCAGGACGCATATCACCACTAAAATGATGATGATGGCCGGGCCGTTCGTCATTCGCCCCACCCCAGCAACCGAACCACCCAAACACAAAACACACCGACGCCAAAAACCGATAGCGCCGATACGATAAGTTCGGGAATCTGGCTGTTCATCGCCATGCCTCACTTAAACGCTGCATCATCAAACAAACGACAAGCGCACACGGCACAAGCACTAATGCCCATATCGTGAAATGCTGTAGGTTTTCGATGAAGCTTCTCATGGTGTAAAACGACGGCGCGGGAGTGGATTCACCGATAGGTTGTCATCACCGCGCTCGTGCGTTCACTGTTGAGCGTAACACGGAACTCAACCCGTTTTAACGTTTTTAAACGGCTACGCAACTATTGCGCAACAACTGCGACACTTTTCTTTCCGCGCCGCTTGATTTTCATGTATTGAATGAGTCTTTGCGCCTCCGTTCGCTCAAGCGGCCACTCCCTGCTTATCGGCTCAACGAGATCGCGTTCGCGCAATTGTCGGTGGTGATAGTAAACGCTCCGTTCGCTTCGTCCGGTCGCAGCCGCTATGTCGGATGGCTGATAAAAATGCTGGTTACTCACTGGCTGCCTCCCTTTTTTCTGAATTCTCCGCCGCCAGCGCCTCTAAATGTCGCAAGACTACATGAGCATTCCTTAGTTTTGGATGCACGATGTGGCCACAGCACTCACAGAAGCCTTGTATCATTCGCCCCACCGTTTTAGGCGTGTAATATACATTTTTCTGGTAGGAATCCCCCGGTGTGATTTGCCGTGGATATATAAACCTATTGATTTCGTAAGGGGACGGCACGCCATACTCAGTGTCTCCATCGCGACAAACCAAAGCCGCATTAAACTTCGTGTAGCCTAAATATTTTCTTGGCGTAAACACTAATTCCACAATCTCTCTACCTCCCGCACTTTCGTAAACGTCTTTAGGTACTCGGAGCACTACGCAGATTTTATTTCCCGTTGGGGTATTTCTCTTATGGAGAAATGTGCAGTGCGCTGTCCCGACAAAAGTGTTGATGTTAAGGCACCTGTAACTGCTTCTGAATCTCTCACCCACGTTCCATTTCCTCCTGAACGTGGGTGAATCGCCCACGCTTGGTATTCAATTCCAGTAGCTTCAGCGCCATCGTCGCACCACGCGAAATCATCCATCCTCGCTCATACGACTCCGCAACATTCTGGTGAATGCTGCCTGAGTCGATGGTGTGGCATTTTGCGTTTACCGCCATGAAGAACCTCGTGTCGTTGCGCATCATCCGGTCTTTCCCTGCCACGTGGTGTATCTCGGTGGCAGGGAGCGGCACCGCGCCTTTTTCTAAGCATAGTTAGGTTGGCCCCAGGTCATAACTTCCTCCTTTTACTGATGAGGTATCGCGTGTTGCCTGGTTCGCAACCGGCGTTCCAGGCTTCCCGTGCTCGTGTTACTCCGTCTTCGCTAAATAAGTACATTGGCCCGCTCGCTTCACAATCCCTGCAGAGTGCCACTATGTGGATTCCGTGTTGGTCACAATAAATCGCCCGTGTGACTCGTTCTGAGTAACAATACGGGCAGGGTTTTAGGCTCATGGCTGCACCTCCGCAAGCAAAGGTGTCACCTCATCCCAATGCCGCAGGACGTGGACTGTTACACCGAAGCGCTTTGCCCAATTCTGAAACCGCTCCTGCGATGGTGTGAGTTGGCCGGTAGAGTCTTTCACTTCCACCATCAGGAACCGATTGTCTTTGAAAGCGATAACGTCGGGCACCCCGGCCGAAGCCTTGATGCCCTGCACGATATAATTTCTGATGAAGCTGCCGTTGTCGCGTTTCACACAGCCGCTGTTAAATCGGATCACGAGCCATTGCTCCATCTGCAATCGGGCCATTATGGCATCCTGAATCTGCGACTCTGTTATTTTGGGCAGAGTAGGGTTTTGCACTTTAGGGGGCATCTGCGCCCCCAGCCATTCGCTCTATTTGCTTCAGCCGCTTACGCAGGTCGGCCAGTTCGTGCAAGTGATTCGGCTCATCACCGGTGCCATCTCCTTCGAGAAAACGCGACCCCATCAGAGTCTCCATCCTGCAACCTAACGCGGCGGCCACCCTGTAAAGCATTTCTGCGGTCGGTCGGAAATAAACCGTCTCCCCGCAGCGTTTACAGGGGCGTGTCTTGGCCCGGTTCTGACTGGCTAAACGGCGGCTGTAGGTGTGGTTAGTCTTCGCTGCCATCGTCAGGCTCTCCGTGGGACAATTGCTCTGCGACCACCTGGGCCGGAGGAATCCCGTCTGCATACTCTTCGCTCACGTCGATGTTTGATTGTGACCAGTCTTGCCCGGTCACACGCTGAAATTCGGCATAAACGGCTTGTTGGTATTCTTCGTAGGTTTTCATAGTTTTTCCTTCCTCCTTCGGCACATCAGTAGGGGCGGGACGCCACGTCCAAACCAAATCGCCTTCCCCCATCCACTCGGCATTTTCTAAGTGTTCGTGCTTTACCGGGTCGAACCCTTCATGCTTAGCAAACCCGTATTTCTCAGCAACCTGTAGGAGTTTTTGAGTGCCGTCCGGTTCGATGCCGTTTTCGCTGATGAACTCTATGACTGCTTGCCATAACTCAGAACCAAAGGCGGCTAATGGCTTGGCGGCTTCCAGTTCGTTAAGGTCGTCCGCCAATTCCTGCGCGGTTTCGGTAGTCTCGAAATTCTCATGCAGGGTCCAGTCCTCTCGGTAACCATCGTCAAGCGTTCGCACCACCATGATCGCATCAGGCACCGCAATATCAAGCTCTGTTAATATCCCACCTTCACCAATCTCGTATGCGGCGGGCGCTTTAAGGTTTACTACTTTCCATTCATCTTTCATTTAAACACTAATCCTCTCCCGTGCTGAAACCTGCCATAAAATCCAGGCCCAGCACGGGAATTTCATTTAATCGCTAATCGGGTGATACGGCAAAGAAACATTATCGTTATGAACCGTCTTTCTTGCTCAATGGTGGCCAGAAGTTAGGCCACTCATCTTCCCAACTTCTCCCCATAGTCGATGGCATGCCGTCGGGAAAGAGGTTGCCCCTTAAGCACCAAGTGCATATATCACCACGGGTAAAGCTATCTGGAGGATAAATCACACCAGTTTTCTCTAACGCCAAAGGCATTTTTTTCATGGACCACCAAATAGCTCCGGGCATGAGAGTCCACGGCACCCGTTCTCTGTCATGCTCAAAGGCTGCGGTGGTGCCGTCAGGGAGTGTGATTTCTTTGACAACATGACCATAGTCAATGTCCAGTCCTTTCCATCGTGACAGCAACCAGCCAAACACCAGGGCAGAATCATCATATTTCACAGTGTTTTCCCACACCCATGCCGCGCCGTTTGTATCTCCCGCTTCCCATTTTGCAACTCGTTTTTGTTCGCAGATGATAATAGGGTGAAAGGGGGCATTGTGATATGACGGTCGTGGCCCTCTTTTAATCAGGTAGAGATTCATGCAAATTTCCCCTTCACACGTGGTCGCAATCGCCGACCGATACGTGAATTCCAAAACCTGCACTCAGCCGCAGCCCATTTGAAGGGCAAGCTCTTTCGCATTTCACTGCACAAGGTCACTTGCTCGCCCTTGCTATTCGTGACAGTGGTTCGGTCGATGGCGCATGCGACTTCAGACCACAGCCCCTCGGGGGTTTTCGTTGCGCGTTTCCAGTAAACCTCACGCCCCTGTAATCGTTGCTGCCATATTGCCAGTGTCACCAGGAATGGGCACACATACCGCTGTGGCTGGCCTTCACGGTTCAATACCCACCATAAATCAGGGAGTCGTTCGGCCTTCTTTTCTTCTTCTGTCATCAATCTCATTTCGTATTCCTTTTTGCTACGGATAGCAAACATTACCGGTATCACCCGGCCCCATGTTGATAATCCTTCAACGTAAAAATCAGCATCGGCAGCGCATTGCTGACGATCTGTTTTGGTATCTCCGGCGTCAAAAATTTCGGTTTGTCGCTCTGGATATACCCTTCTCGTTGCAGCCAATCGATGGCGAACTTGCAGCGGGATAGCGCATTGTCATGGTCGTTAATCGCTTTGACGTGCATCACGATTCCCAGGTTTGCATAGACCAATGGCACCTTGGGCGCTTTTGGTAGCAGTCGCATAGAGAGCAGCGTTTTACAGCAACCTATGTATTCCTGCCGGATTGCATTTTTTACCATGTAATGGCCGCGCCAGTTGCCCATGTTTGGTGGCATTGGCAACCTGAACACTACGCCAGTTGAATTCATAAAATACGTGTCCGGTTTCGAGCTGCGCTCAAATATGCAGAGCTTTACCAGTTGAGGAAAATCGCGTTGAAGGCGCTCGATCTCCGCAGTAGCCTTACCTTTCTTCTTTGGCTTTTCCTCCTGTGGCTTGGATGGCGGTTGGGTTTTAGGCGGCATTCTTTATCCTCCGTAGCTCCCGTGAATGCCGGCATATTTCATCGCTCCATTCAGCAATGAGAGTCATGTTAGGGGTATAGCCCTGAATACTGAATTGTCGCTGAATTGCCTCGGTTAATTCGCGGATACGGCGTTCTTTCCATATCCATTCAGGCATGATGCCAAGTGGTGATTTAATGTGTAGTTCTTGCATTTAAAACTCCAATCGCTTGATCTCAAACGGGATATTCAAAGCTCTTTGTTGGGGCACTTTCTTCCACGCATTCAGCGTCCGTTTGACCGCGTTTCGCGCGGGACCATAGTCATCGAATAATGTGCCAGGTAAATTGTTTTCCGTTGGCCCCAACAGTCTGTCATCGTCCATATACAAAATCTTCCCTGCCCGCATCACAACATAAAAACTCTGTTTCATCTCAACTCCTTGGAGCGATTGGCCCCGGTTAAAACTGCATCTTCTGCGGCGTCAACGAAGCGGGCAAATAAAGCGGGTGGTACGGCTGCCTATCGTTCGTCAGCTTCAAATAATGCAGTTCCTTAATCGGGCGTAAGAGTTCGATAACTTCCCGGTCACGCCCCAGGTGCTTGCCATTCTTGCCCCAGGCGCAAACCACAATCCCGGCGTTCGTTGCCAGCCTTACAAGCCATTCATTATTTGCTTCACCGACAGGCGCAGGGTGTGCTTTCATAACCTTCGGTAACGTGGCGCGGTAAGCGAAAATATTGCTCATGCAAAACCCACCATAGCCCCATCGCCTGGAATAATCAATACACCTGCGCACAGTCGGGTCGTCGTTGATTTCGTCTGCTTTTGAAGGGTTGAGGCAAACGAAAAGCGCGTAAGGTTTGGCGCTGTCCCAAATGCGAAACAGGGAATAGCGGTATTGGCGGCATGGTGAAAAGTCTGCTGTTTTGAGGGTAGGAATCACTGAGTTACCCCCGCGAATAAAGTTTGTTGGCTGGATTCCAATACCGCTAACTCACAGTTGCGCACAGCCTGCTTGTAATACGATTCCTTCAACTCAATACCGACACCCCTTCGGCCTTCTTTCAGCGCGCAATAAACCTCACTCCCTATGCCAGCAAACGGCGTTAACACCACGTCGCCGGGGTTTGACCATAAGCGTAGGGCGCGTTCGATTACGTCTAATTGTAAAGGGCAAATATGGCGCTCGTCGTTTTCTTCTCTTGCGCCTTCGCGGTTCAATGTGCGAGACGGGTTTATATCCATCCAAACCGGCGAGGCGTATTCTTGCCATTGTGAGACCGGAAATGTCTCATGCGTATGAGAAATTGGTTCCGGGTTGTCACCCGGCGCGCGCATCGTTACCAGATAATCGGCCAACCCCTGGCGGCACATCGAAGAGTCTTTGCGTATCTGCTTGTGGAGCAACCCTAACGCTTTGGTGCGCTGCATCTGAACCACCGGGTCTTTCCAGATTGTCACCTTGCTGTGATAGATGAAGCCGTGTTGCTCAAACATTGAGCGCAGGTCAGCGGGAAAATCAATCAGGCCGATAAACCCGTCGCGCTGCTTCATGGCCGGAATATCAAAGCAATGTAATGAGACCAGTCGACCCGGCTTCACCACCCGGCGTAACTGAGCCACCATAAATCCAAAGTGCTCGCAAAACTGCTTGTAATCGGTGCAGTTCCCCATGTCGCGCTCGCTATTCGAGTAGGTGTAGAGCGATGCGAATGGTGGGCTAAATATGGAATAGTCGATGCACGCGTCCGGCATGTCGGCTAATACCTCGACGCAATCGCCTCGGTGTATGGTGTAGCCGTCACCAATGTGCCGCTCTCTGGTGTATGTGAGCGCTTGATGTTCTTCGTCTTTGGTAAATTCGTCCTGCAAGATGTCCATGTAATTCACAACTTCCTTGCTCATTTTCTGAGCGGATAATTCCTTCTGTTGGATGTTTTTCAAAACTGCGCCCTCGCGTTCGGAAATCACAATGTGGCAATCTACCGGTTGTGTTTGTCCGAACCGCCAGCACCGCCGCACGGATTGATAGAACATTTCCCATGAGTCGGAAAGCCCGACAAAAACCACGTTGTGGCAATGCTGCCAGTTCATGCCGAACCCGCAAATAGAAGGTTTGGAAATCATCACTCGCACCTTACCGCTTGCAAAATCCGTCATAGCCTGGGCTTTAAACTCCTTACTGTCGGAGCCTTGCACATGAATCGCGTCAGGGATGGCCGCCGCCAGTGCGCTGCCCTCATCGTTGAGGTCACACCACACAACCCACGATTCATTAGATCCATTAGCCAACTTAGCCGCCTGAGTTACCCGATGCCCTAAGCTCTCTCGTCGGGCCTGGCGTCGCTCCAATAGGCCACGTGCTTCGACTGTGAATAGTGCGCCGTCCGACTCTTCCACCTCGCTGATATGCTCATGCATCCGCAATGGCGGGAGAACAAAATCAGAACCATCAAATCCTATGTCGGCGGGGTTGCCAATCATCACAGCCCATGAGCCAACCCACTTCCAGAAATCTGCCGTCGCATGGCCCTTAATTCGCCATTTCGACGTGTCGCCACCATCGTGGACAAAATACATCGAAAGCATTTCAACCCGGCTCATTACACCCAGAAACTCAGCGTGGTTGCCAAGTTCCATGTGGTCATTCGGCGCAGGAGTAGCAGTGCAAGCCAGCTTAAAGGGCGTGTTGGCAAACCGCTCGACAATAAGGTTCCGGGTTGCTCCTGTAAACGATTTAAGAATGCTGGACTCATCGAGTACAACGCCTGCAAAGGCTTCGCAATCAAAGTGCTCCAACATTTCATAGTTGGTGATATTAATACCTGGCTTTACCTCTTCCTGGCATCGAACAGAATGAATAGCGACTCCTAACTCCTTGCCTTCGGCCACCGTCTGGCTATTCACGGCCAGCGGCGCAAGAATCAAAACACTACCGCCTGTATGCTCGCAAACCATACGAGCCCATTCAATTTGCTGACGGGTCTTGCCCATGCCGCATTCCTCGAACATCGCCGCACGGCCTTTCTTAAGCGCCCATCGCACGATTTTCGCTTGCCAGTCGAAAAGTGTAGGATTCAATTTATCACCCGTTATTTCGAATCCCGATGCTTCAAATGTGTTTTGCTTCCCTTGAAGAAAGTTTGTGTAGCTCATAATTCCGTCTCCCGATAATACCGTTCGTTATCCAACCCCAACCGTTCCCTCTCACTCATCGTCACAGGCGAGTCGATAACCTTGAGCAGCTTGCCGCGCTCCTTTGGCCTGGCATCGAAGAACTGAACCAATGGCGGCAGGAACACGCCGTTTGCGATTTCGGGGCAGTTGTATTTATTTGCCATTGGCCACCTCCGCGAATTCAGCAGCGTTGCCCTGCATCTTCAAAAAATCTTCATCGTAAGCCGCTTCTAAATCTTCACCAGTTGCAGGCTTCATGTAATCTCCACCTGTTCTCCCTAAGTACCTAGTACTACTAATACTCTTCTTATTATTAGGTATATTATTGTCTCGGTAAAAATTACCTCCGGCGGTAATTTTTACCCCCGGTTCTTTAGCGATTTCAAAATCCTTATTAAGCGCGTATGACGATGATTCCATACGACCATTAGGCATACGCTCACCTGGAAAAACGTGCAATATCCCAACAATGACAAGTTCATTGATGCCCTTTCGGACGGTCTTCTCGCTCAATATGCCCGTCCCGGCTACGATCTGAGATTGTGCAATTGTGTCAACATCTTTTTGCCACCCGATGGTTTTACGGATGACGAATGACAACACCGACCATGCAGCGGTGGAAACATGTGGCATCACATCATCAAAAAGAATCTTGTGCATTGTGATGTAATTCCCTTGCTCTAAGAACGGCTTAATAATCATAAAAACTCCCTTTGCGCCCCAACCCCCATCCAAGCCAAACAAACGCCGTAGCGGGGCAAGAAACGCGAAAAACTACCATGTCTTATTGGTACTTATGTAATCGGCGGCTTCTTGGAACGACATCTTGCGCGCGGCTTTAGGTTCGGCGCCCAGCTTAATGCAAAGGTTCACCTGTTTTAGCGTTGAAAGCCCGTATTTTCTGCGCATCGTTACGGCGTCCAAAACCTTCTTAGTGCTGCCAAAGCCGGCCGACTCGTCGATCTCCACGCCGGAGCGCTTGGCATAATCAACCATCTTCGGAGTGGCTTTACGAACATCGTTCCAGTTGTAATCGGCTTTCTGCCGAATACCTAATAATTCGCAGGCTCCAATCAAATCGAACGTCTTGGCCCGAGACTGCACAACACGACGTTGTATACGTACCCGTTCGCCTTCCTCGAACTCTTCTTGTGCCTTTTCCAGTGCAGCATCAATGTCGCGCTCTTGCCCGGTCTCTACCAATTCGCGGGCGCGTTCGACGACAGCATCATCAGTGTTGGAATTGTCATAGAGGTCAACAGGCGAAACCAGTTTGTGCGTCCCGGTCATGTAGGCAAAATCGACAACCCGGCAATTCGTTTTGCCGCTGGCTGGGTGCAGGCGGGTCCCTCGCCCGACCATCTGGGAATAAAGCGCGCGGCTTTTTGTTGGGCGGCAAATCAGGATACAGGAAACTTCGGGGTCGTCATAGCCTTCGGTCAGAATCATGCAGTTGACCAGCACTTGAAACTCACCGGCCTGGTGAGATGCCAATACCTGATCTCTGTTCGGACTACTCCCCGATACCCAGTTCGCCGTGATGCCGACATCTTGCAACGCCATCGCTAAGGCTTGCGCGCTGCTCACGTCCGGCGTGAATGCTATTGTTCGGCGATCTTCGAGAGCATTGTTATCGACGATGGCATTCACCAGCACACCGATGTTATCGTTGATCGCCCGCTCCAAATCGCCAGCGTTAAAGTCACCCGCAGTAACGCGTAACGACTTCAAATCTATAACAGGGTTCGTTTCTACCGGAAATGCTTCAATCGGTACCAGGAACGGCCCTTGCGGATCGTGTATCGCGTCCCTGATGTTGTATTCGAAAGCGAGTGATTCAAATATCCCCCCCAGCCCTTTGCCGTCCAACCGGTCGGCGGTCGCAGTGAATCCCACGTGACGCGCGCCGCCCTGGCCAACCATGAAGTGTTCGTAAACTGCCTGGTATGATGGACTGGGCGCATGGTGGCACTCGTCGGTAATGATGAGCTTGAAAGAATCGCGGGGCCATTGCTTCAATCGGTCACCGCGCAATGTTTGAACGGAAGCCACTACCGTGCGGAATGGCTCGTTATTCCCCATCAATGTGCCCTGGCTCGACATAAATGCAGAAATCGCGCGGTCGTTGGCCTTCTCCTTGAGGGTATGAATACCGACACGGGCACATGCGCCGCGCAACTGCTTAATCAATTCTTCGCGGTGCACCAATAACAAAGTGCCATGCCCCCAGCTATTATTTCGCCTTGCAAGGTCGGCTATCACAACCGATTTTCCGGTGCCGGTCGCGGAGACAACCAGCGTCGAATTAACGGGATCAATTCCTTCTTTTTTGTCGCCCTTAAACTGCTTCAGGACACCGTTTACAGCACCTTGCTGATAGTGCCGAAGTGATACTGAACCGCCCGCTATAACCGGCTCGTCCTCTTCTGCAGGTTGCGTGGCGGCTGCTTTTACAGCTTCCTCTTCGACTGGTAAGTCAAAAATATCGGGCCCGTCGTCGAATTGTGTATTGGGGTCGAACAGACCGACTGGGTAAGTCATCGGTGGCGGGGTATATGCTTCTATGGTCGTTGGGTTCATCGCTTTGCCTCCATCTGCTCAATCGTCAAACCACCATCCATCACCGCGCCGGAATAGCCGCAGTTGGTGCAGCCCTTACCTCGGCACGTCACGCAGCCACCCCATTCGTTTGGGTGCTTCACGTGGGAGGCTTTGTAAATCAATCGAGCGAACGGGGTTTGCAGATCACCAAAGTCAAAGGCTTTTTGTGCGTGGTGGCGGAAGGAACCAAACGCCTTGTTTTGCTGCATCGTGCGCCATGCTAAAGCATCGGCACGCAGGATAAGTGCTTTGTCGCCACGCGAAACCAGCAACTTAAAGATAGGTAGAGTCATCAACCACTCGTCATCAGTAAGATCGTTTTCGTCGACCCGGGGGCCTTTGGGTTCAAGGGGGGCGATGGTGTCGCTCACCACGGTCGCGTTGGCGTATTGTTCGGCGGGGTCGGCATCGTCAACTGATTCTTCCTCCGGATCTTCGTCGTAGTCATCGAAAATGTCGTCGTTATGGGCGTTGTCCAACGTGGGATTGGTTTCCGATATGGGATTTCCCGTAACGGCCTTCTTGCCGATATTTGCAACGTTCATTTCGGCAACAGTGCCGTGCTTGGTGGTATATTTACGAGTAAGTTCCTGATTGTTTTCGCCATTCTCACTGTCAACGTTGACAGTGAGCGGTTCGGTTTTTTGGCGCATTTGGCGCACAAATTCATGTGAAACGCCGCAGTGCTTTGCGATGTCCCGGTCACTCCATTTCTGCCATTCTGCATCCTCCAGCATCCCCGTGACTTGGCGGCGTTTATCGGCGGGCTTGCGTCGCACACCGTGCCCCTTATTGGCTCCATTACTATAAAGCACTGCGTCGCGTCGTGTACCGGGGCGCTGTTCGCAAAGCAGGGCTTTCTTGGCTTTTACAGCGGCATGGTAACGGTGGAAGCCGTCAGCCAGCCAGTTGTTGGAGCCGTCATAATAAACGACGCACGGCGGGAATGATTCGCCATTTGCCAAATCTTCGGCGTATTCATTAACAGCGGTTTCGTCCAACTCTTCGCGTGGCTGGGTGCCGCCATCAATGCGTATGTGTTGGGGTGCGAGTTTGACTTTCTTTATTTTTTCCATGGTTTCCCCATTCTCATTCATTTGCAGCCTCTGCCTTATGCTGTTTCCAGGCAAATTGTAAATCCTTAATCAGGTCAACCAATGTGCCCTCTAACCTAAACCATTCCCCATGCATTCTTAAGTGATCATAGCGGCGATGCAACTCAGCTTCCTTGGCATGTCCGCCTGTTATTACTGCTACTACCGAGAGTGGATGCGGGGAACTGGTTTGCAGCTCTTTTAGCCTCGCCTCGAAATCAGCCGCAATGCCGATTTTCACCATGCCAAGGTGCGCATTAACAATAAAATAAACGAATTTTGTCTCCTGAGGATAAAGTTCTGTGATGCCATTAGCGGCATACACAACTACCCCACCATGGCTTAACGGATAGATTCGTTCTTTTTCGCTTAATTCTCTTTTGTGTATCTGTGACATTAATTCTCCTTACTTCTTGTTTAAAAACTGCTCTAAATCAGGCACTTCCTGGGCTTGCGGCATTGCCTCTATTGCGTCACAAAACTTCCTGAGTGCCGTGCTTATCTGCGCCGGGCTGTGAACATATTCCTTGTCCCATTTGACTGTAGCCAGATTGAGTTCCCTACCTTCGGCCGACGCGGTGGATGCAGTTATCAACTCGGCACAGCGTTGCAGTGCCCGACGTTGTGCCGCCTGTACGATGATTTCAGCGTAAGCCGCTATAGCTCTGGCATTAGGACAAGAGTCGATGCACGCTATCAGGTAGGCCGGACCGCCTGCTTTTTCAAGCCATCCGCGCTGCCGTAGGTCGGCCACTGTGGTTTCAATGTCTATCGGCCACTGTGGTTTCCATGCTTGGCGCGCAATCGAGAGAAACGTGCGCTGATGTGCCTCCATTGAAAAATGCGAGTAGTGCAGTATTCGGCAAGCAGTCTCAGCAGCTTCTCGCTCCATCAGCATGGCACCAATGGCCACCTGCTCAGTCTCAATGCAGCGATAAGGGGTGTTCTCGTTTGAGCGCACCGTCAGATCTCGCCCGATGATGAAATCCTGAAAACCCTGCGTGGTGATGAGCTTGTCCCACTGTGCCCATTGTCGTGCTATCTGCGCGTCCTGCATCACTGGCTCCTTACGATACCTTCTCCTGTGCCATCAGCACTTTTCTTGTTGATTCCGGCAATTCATTCCGCTTGCAGAAATCTTCCCAGTATGCAGCAGCGGCTTTCTCGTTGCGCGCTACTTCGGCATGGAGTGCAGCCGCTCTGTTCCGCTTTCGGCGTTCGCAGCCGAGACGCCAGCGGATCAGCGTCCAGAAGGCGAAGATAACCAGCGCGCCGGGTATCAGGAACCAGAATAAATCGTTGGCGTTCTGGCCCGCCTGGGCGAGTTCGGCGGCACGTTCTAAAGCGATGGGATTCATAATCTACCTCTCAGTTTTTCAACGGCCTGTTCCATCGTCGGATGGCCTTCCATTCCGCAAGCAACGCGCTGGCGCTGGCTGAAATTCAAACGGACATAACCGGGATTACATGGCTTTATTTCAATGCGTACGCACCGGTCATGCGCAGCCAAAACCAACCTCGTCAGAGCATCGGAATCCGTTGTGCAGAGGCCGCCCCAGCAGTTCACACTGATTAAACGTGGATTCGACCATTCCGTTTTCTTGTCGCTGATTGGCGCGTTGTGAATACCTTTAAAAACAAAGTCCAGGATTTCGGCAACACTCTCGCCCAGCGGTGATAATGTTTGCTTACTTGTTGCCTCTACCCATCGGGCAGGGCGGCTTTTCTTGGTGTGGACGGGGTTTAATTCAGGCATGGTTCACCTCCGGGTATTCGTTCCAGGTGCGGCCATCGAGAAGGCGGCCAGCAGCTTTTTTACCGATGGGATACGAAACGGTTGTGTCAGGCCAGATGCGAACTTTGCCGTTATAGGCAATGTTGGTTTGTGATTCGTGGATATATTCACCCCATTGCTTAAATAGGAAAGGAACGCCCGCTTCTTGGCATTGGTCGCGCAGGCTCCTTGCCCAGTCGGCATGCATCGGGCGAGCGTTCGGGCCAGACTCGCCACCGGCGATTACCCAGTGGATTGGCTTGCCCAGTCCACTGCCTCGGCAATGTCGGCAAAATCTACGGTTAACATGAGAGCGATCGTCGCAACGATCACCATTACAGCAATGATCACAGCCAATCCCTTCAAGATATTTTGTCGAATTGAGCGCGAATGTTTTAATCGGCAATTGTAAGTCCACTGGCCCCAACAACGGTTCACAGCTTAAAAATCTTACCTTCGCTGGAACCTTCAGCAGATGAGGAATCCGCTCATCAGCCGCCTGCTGATTCTCTACACTGGTGCCAAGCCAAACGTTTGAGGGCGGCGATCCATTCAGCCAATTTGCCCAGTTATTCCAATCGTCTCCTTCTGCTTTTGCCGCTGCCCAATCCAAAAACGGCATAACGTTCTGCGGGCGCTTGGTAAGAAGTAACCAATCTAGGTGCGGGGTGCTCGCAATCAGTCGCATAAGGTCAACTCGCCATTCATGCGTAACTTCGTCATCGAACACGTCAGCAAGCGAAGCGCAGAAAACACGTGGCCGCTCGGTTGCGCCTTCCGCATCGCGATTCCACTTCAACGGCTGCCGCCAATATGCCTCACTGGTGCGCTTACGCGGCTTTCCTTTACCCCAGCCTTCGGGCGTCCATTTACGGTGATTATCCTGCTTCTCCGCGTAGCAGTTGGCACAACCGGCGCTCACCTTCGTGCAGCCAATCCAGGGATTGAACGTATGATTCGTCCATTCTATGTTTGAATTTTCAGCCATCTTTCTTCACCTCTTCAAATTTAGCCAGCACTGCGACTGTGTCAGGGCAGGGGGCGTTATTAATCACACTCAGAACAGAATCTTTAGCGTGGTGCGAATTCCAGATATATACCTCTCCGCATTCAGCCGCTTGCATCTGGCACGCTGTTTTAATAAGCAGATCGAGTTCGTCGGTGGTGAAGGTGTAGGTTGCTAATGACTGATGAACGGCTTTCTGCATCGCTACCAAATAGCCGAATTCAATGCGACTAAAGTGCATGGTTGCGCCGTCAACGACTATTACGCTGTCGCCATCGACTTTCGTAACCTCGAATGAGGTGCCGTCTTCGCAGCTATATTTTCCTAATCGGATTTCTTCTTTCACTGTTTTCTCCTGTATTCCCGGTAAGGGGAAGAAACATTATCAAGAGCCCATCTTTGCCAAGGCCGGGCATTCCCTTGCGAACTTCTGCTCACAAAACTCCCAAAGTTCCGGTATCCACGGAATATGCATCCATTGCTTTGGCACTTCAAAGAAACCGTCCGAGGCTTCCCATTCTTTGTAATCGGCGTGATACCAGCATGGCAGGATGGCGTCGGGGAATGTGCCGTCGAAGTTTTCGTAATCGCCACACAGCAAATATAAGCCGCTCTTAGCCGGTGGTGTATCGCATGGATTCCACTGGCCGTATTTCTCCATCTCTGGAGGTGTCATTTCTGCGATGCGGCGTTTCCCGATGGGACTATCAATCACGCCGATAATCGCCATGATGTAATCGTTACGGATAAACGAACCATTCCCGCCGATTTTATCGTCAATCGGTTTATGTGCTTCAAACAATTCAGGTTTCATTTAAGTTCCTTTTTGCTACGGATAGCAAACATTATCCTCACCGGCTGTAATAGCGTTGTGCCGGGGTAGCTCATCGCGAAGCTATTATTATTGCCGGGTGTGTTGCCTTAAATTCGTCCCACTCTGCACGCCGCACCGCGACTTGGCCATCCACCCGTTCATGCTCCAAGCCGTGATACCTGAGCCAGTTGTAAATAACAGAGAACTGCTGTCCTGATTCAACGGCCATTTCAAGAACAGTGATGTATTTGCTATCCATTGTCCTCCCCTTTCCGCTTCTTGAGAAAAGCTTCATAGGCCGATTGATAATTTTCGATATGCTCCCGCAACCCTTCCAGCCAATCGGCTGTGTTTGTGTCATTCTCGCCCCAATGAATAGAAGCGGCATAGGCCGAGAGAGCGTAACCAGCGCGGGAGAGTTCGAGGAGATCGGGAGTAGCAGCGAACAGCTTTGCGTTTGCCTCTTCAGTGTGAAGAAAATCCCCAGGCACTCCGTTTTCGATAACGGCAATAATCCACGGCGTCTCACCGTCTTGCACGACTATCCAGCGGTTAGGGTCGCCGTCATGGCCCTGTATCGCTTTCCAGGGCGGTGGCGTGTGCTTTGGTTCATTCGGCATCAGCAGCCTCCTCGATGAAGGTGGCGCTATCCTCTTGCATTGCCTTCTTCATCACTTCGATTTTGCGATGATTAACGAGGGGAGATCCCTCGAAGCGATACAAGCAATACTGCTGGCCTACGTCCAGAATGTAGCAGACTCTCCCCTCACTTCCCCACTGGTATTTCCCCACCTTCACCTCAATGGGCTGGGGCTTCTCAGGAGTGTTCTTGAAAAAGTCGGCATTCGGCATATCAAGTGGCCCAAGATACTGATACCAAGAATCTGCGTTAAAAAAGGTGTTTTTTTCTTGCTCTGCAACGTCGTGTGTGGTGCGAAGGCGTCCGTATGCCTCGCTACCGTACATAAAATAAAGGCGGTAGATACCCGGCACGTCACACCTGGTTCGCTCTGAGCAATAAGTCCAAGGGCCGGGTACTTGGGAGCGGAGAGCTACCCGTAACCGTTCCGCAAGCTCGGTTTCCAGTACCGCGTAGTCGTGGTCTGAGAACGGGCAGCCGATGTCGTTGAGGTTGTGTTCGCCGATAACAACAGGGGGTAAGGTGGTTTCAGGCTTGGGGTTGACCGCCTGGCCCAGCGCACGTAGCGTGCTTTCAAATGACTGAACCGCGCGCTTGTTAATGCCCGGTGAAGCATCTAAAGCCTCGGGTTCGGCTAATTTGGCTAAGAGTTCTTTGCGGTCGCCTCGAAGTGTTATGTTCACCGATTTAGCACTATTCAACTGCTTTTGCAGCTTACGAATCACCCGCTCTTTGCGGTCGATCTCGGCGTGAGAGGTGAGAATTTGCTGTGCCATTCCACCAACGGTTTTGTTACTCCAATCAAAATAATTAGGGGTTTCTACTGTTGATTCGATAAACGACTCCAAGCTAATCCTACCTGTCCCAAACTCGGTTTTCTTCTCAAATTTCTTCATAATTTCCTTCAATAACAATCACACGGCTCCCCGGCGTGGTGCCAGGAATGGTTAGCGCCGCTCCAGGGCTTCGGCTATATCTTCCTCGCTTGGCTTTTCACTCACCGGCTGGCATCGCGTCAGTTGATAGCCACCGGAACGGCCTTTGAGTTGAACAACCCATTCACCGTGCCCTAATTGCCAGGGTTCGGAGCGCGCGGTAGTTTGGGTGACAGTGCCGTCATCTTGGGTAACGTCCAAGAGGTCACCGGGCTTAATTGCAAGTTGTGCTGCTGTAGGTTTATTGTTCATGGTTTCCTAAATTTAAAAATCAGGCGCGCGGCTCATCCCGCCAGTTATGCACTCGCGACCGCGCGCCTGGGTCAATTAACGACGACGACGGCGGTGCTTGCGCTTGCGAACAGGGGAGCAGGGCGGAAGGCCATAGCGCGGCCGTTCGTTCCCGTCGTCATCGCACTCATACCAAATGGCATCGTGACCGCTCCAATCTGCCTTGCCTGACTCTTGCGCTTCATCTTCCGATTCGGCTGTGTCCAACGCCACCGCATCATCAGAATTGCCGCACTTCGCACGCCCGTCGTAGAGGATGAATAGGGTCATATTAGTTGTTTCCCTCAGCGGAGGCCCGGCGTTCTTCTTCGAGGATTTGCTGTTTCTCTTCGTCAGTCATCTCGCCAGCGGAGTTGCTGCTGGCATTTGCCTGTTCGTTGAACTGTGCGGTGATAGCGAACCATGATTCATTAAGGTTCTTCTCAGTCACAGTCTTGATGCCATTGGCTTCAAGAGCTTGCATAACCTCGCCTTTTCGGACTTTACCGTTGGCATCGCAATAACATTTTTCCTGTTCACACCAAGTCATTAGCGTTTGAATCGGCGCAACCTTACCAACATTCATTTTTGATTTAAGATTGTCGTTGCCGCGACGGGTTGAGGTTGGACGATCTTCTTCGTCTCGCTCAAAATCTTCTTCATCTTGGGTGAAGAACTCGGATGCATTCACGCCGATAAGCGTGGCGGCGATGAGCGCGCGTTTCTGCGACATCTTTTGTAGGGTATTCACCGAATCTGCGATATCGGGATTCATCACACGACCGACGATCTGTTCGGAGATAGCCGGGTCGTTCTCACTAAACTTGGCATCGCAGCCACCTTTCTTCTTGAAGCACAGCCAGCCGCCACCATACTCCGATTTGCCTTTGATGATGGACGCCTGACCACACTCCGGGCACACCCGTTCGCCTTTGCGCCAACGATACTTCGCTTCGCGGCTGTTCGCAGAGCCGTCCGCTTCGGCAATGAGTTGCCCCCCGCGCCAGAGGCTGCACCGGTAGGCATAGTAGAAGAAGGGTTCGCCGTCATAGTCCCTTCCTGACCAGTCTTCAACTTCTTTCGTCAGTTGGAAACGCACGGTCAAGCCAAAGAGGGTGCAGAGCTTTTCTGCGCCCGGCTTCAACAATGTCGGCTTGTCGCCGGTGCCGGGGATTGTGCCGTAATCGGTATCCTTCTTTAATACCCTTGTTTTGAAGTCCACCAGCGCGGTTTGGCGGCGAAGGATGTCGTCAATGGTCATCACCGGCATAAACGACTGCGCGATCTGACCATTACTTTCGATAGTTGATAATTCTGTAGACATGTTTTCCTTTAAATATGAAGAGTTGATTGGGTTATTTTTTAATGGACAGTCGCGTTGCGCGAGTGCCAGAGCCGGTGTGCTTCTCGATGAGCTTTTTATTGATGCGGCCCTTGGCAAGTTCTTCGGCGATGGCCTTCCAAGAGGGCTGGGAATTCTGCCAGCCCCAGGTGAATTTGGTATCTCCGAATATCAACCCGTAGTTCTCGCCGGTCATTTCGCACAGGGCGTTGGTTGCCATTTCCTCGCGGTCTTTTAGGCGTCGGATTTCCGACTTAACCCGATGCAATTCTTCGGCAATGCGCAGAAACAGCGAAGCGTTCTCAGGGATTGCGCACTCTTTATTTATATTCTTAGGGAACAGTGCGTTGAGGTATTGTCGTTGCGAGCCGGGCGTAAGCGGTGGAGGAGGCGTATCACCTTCGATGTAGGTTTGCCAGAACTCTTGAGCGGCCTGAATCATCAACTCTTCAAGCTCCATATCGCGCTCGATGGTATAGACGCGAAACTCAGTTCCAAATAGCGCGGCCACGTCCCATGTGTCGCGGCCCGTTACGGCCATGTTCTGGCGGCACTGCAACTCATAGTGCCGGGGCACGGTATCGTGCCCGTCTTCATTCCACTGGCTGCGTGCCTCGAAGCCGACCATCTTGATTTCAAGACCACTTTTACCGTCCGCGGAAAGGCCGTCGGGCGTGGCCAGGATAAAGGGATGCTTAGGGTGAACGAGTGTTTCGGCTTCGACTACTTGAATGCCGGTTTGATCGATGTATAAATCACGAATCACTGGCTCAAAGCGGTTACCGACTTCTGTTCTTCCATTGCCTTTCCATTCCGGCACCATCGGCTTGCGTGTCGGTGTGGCTTTCCGCATCCAAACATCCAACGGTCCTGCGTGGGGGCTGACGCCGACTACGGCGGCGATCTCTGATGCTCCTATGCCGTGTTGGCGCATCCGCATTTGTTCTTCTGACAACATATAACTCTCCTTAAATAGTGATAGTTGTTAAAATGGAGATTAGCTCTCCTGCCTCGGTGTTCGCGCACCGGGGCATTTTTCATGTCAGGCAACACTTGCGTATTGCACATCGTGCATCTTGTGGGAATTGTGCATCAGGTTGCCTTGATGGAGAACAACTGCCCCATACTTTTCCCCCAGGTGCTTGCAAAGCTCCCTGAACCGCTTCTGAATATTTTCGGGCTTAGTGCTGCGACCATGAACGAGCGGTGTATCACGAAAGCTGCCATAGCCAATTGCAAACGCACTCACTCGAAAATAGCGTTGATCGTTGCTTGTTGCCCACTCAGGCAAGGGCTCAATTCCTATTACTTCTTTCGCCGTGAATAAAACCCTTCCACCTGTTTCTGGGTGCGCTAAATGCACACAACCGTCAGGGTAGACGGCCAAGACTTCAAACCGCGCGCCTTTCGCCATAATGACTTCACCGAAGTTCACGTAACTGATTTTTAATTCTGCAAGGCCGCCGACAATCGGTTTCATTACTGTTCCTTTTTTGGATTCTGTCTCAGGGATAGGCTTCTTCGCCGCCATCCCACAGCGGTATCTCCGGCTCGTAATCGGGAACCACGTCGGGCACCCAGTCAGGAACCGGATCAGGTGTCGGGTCCAACATTCGCCGCACCGTTTCCAGACAGTCGCCACAGATTCGCTCTGGCAACGGATTCCCGGCATCATCACACATTTCATGCTCTGCACCTTTCGCTCCACAGTGGCTGCAACGCTGCTCGGCCACGGCTACCGGTTCCCATTTGTCATTACGGATAAGCCAGTCAACACATCGCTTCAAATGCTTGCAGAGGTGCTCATCTTTAGTGATGCGCGGCAAGTGTTTCGCATGACGATAGGTGTAATCTCCACAGGAGCAACGTGCCTCCAGGGTGTGCAAGTCGATTTCCTGCGTGTGCTTCTCTTCCTTGCCGGTGCGCGTCATTGAGTAGCACGCGAAGAGGTGAATGTTGCCCGGCAACTCTTCAATGTGACGGAGACGGCGGCGCAATGGCTGACGCGGTGCGCGCCTTTCCTTCTTTGGACGCGGCTTGGTTAATATAGTAGTTGCCATATCAATCCTCGTAATTATCTACTTCGTCACAATCAACTTCATCGACTTCGCAATCACAATGCTCGCACCAGTAGCTCTCACTCCCATCGAAGCCAACGGCTATCTCGGCTTCTTCCCCGCAACCAGGGCAGTCATGAGAGAACCGCTGGATAGGAGCACGTCGGTATAGTGTTGTCATCAAAACTCCCTGCATCGTTTTGCAATCGGCACAGCATGCACTGAACACCATCACACCAGCATGTCGCACCGGTCGCTTCAAGCTCGTTTAAGAGTTCCCTGCACTCGGCAATGAATTGCTTCTCCATAGCCGTGAGGTTAGGAAGCGTCATCGTCGTCGTCTTCATTGATGAGCTTGTTGGCAGTCTGAACAATACCTGATACCGTCCACGCAGCCCAAACATCGCCTTTACGCGCAGCATCAAGCACGAAATCCCACAGTAACTCAATGTTGGCAACCATTGCAGCGTCGATACACTGCTGTTCCGTGGTTTTATTCCACGTGCCGATGTGAGCAAGGGTAGTCCCACGGCTCCCGACACTATAATGCCCGGAACTTCCTATACCGCAATGGCTGTATTCGATCTTGCAGGGGGCGGAGCCAGACGGGTCGATTTCCGTAGTCTTGGCAATGGCCCGGTGACTGTCTCGGCAACCTTGGCACAGTAATGGCCAGTCCCACTCAGGCATAACCGCCTTACATTCCTCGCAGACGTAATTGCTCACCGGCTGCTCCAATACTACTGTTTCGTTTTCCATGTCGATTCTCCTATACTCTTTACGTCGATTCTCGAAAGCCTCAGCATGCCCGCTGGGGCTTTCTTCGTTTTGCCCTATGCCGCCTTCCGTGAGTTTTGCTGTGATGACAGCCGCCCCTCAGAATGTAACCTTTCCGCAAAAACAATAGCGCGTGCGACGCCACGCTGAAACGCTTTGTTTTCTGCGGCCAGTCGCTTAATCAATTCTTCTTGAGTTGGTTCTCGTTGCATAACATTGCCTCGCGAATCCTTAACCTTAAACCAAAATAGGGCAGGTCACTGGGTTGCCTCTTCCTGCTTTGTCAATTCCAAGTAACGGCGCATGTCGTCAGATTGATACCTGCGACGTCGTCCCTTACCCACCTCTGAATAAGGTAGGGAATCTCGGCTAATGTCCTTTAATGTCGGCACGCTCATACGCAAAAATCTTGCTGCCTCCCGAGTCGTGTAGATTTCGTTCATTATCTCCTTCCTACGTAAGCGTGGATTTGAATTCACGTAATAAACATTTAAGTGAACTTGAATGAATTTTAGTGCATTATAATTCACTTGTCAAGATATTTATTGAAAAGTATCATTTTTAGTGTATTTTAATTGTTTTTAACGAATTTTAATTCACTTTTACTGTTTATGTGGAATAGAGGAACCATGAGAAAGCCCGTGAAAGGCCGTAAGCCGATGTATGGTGACGAACGTTTATCGCAGCGCGTCGTTGTTTATTTGACTCCAACGCAGGAGAAAGACCTTACAAAAAGGTCCGGGGGGGATATTAGCGGGTATATGAGAGATAAGGCAATCACTGTAAGTGAGGACGTAACAAATCCTGCTGTGCCTGTCTTGGGCTATATACCTGCATCCCCAGCAGCGGAAGTTGTCTACTTGCCGCCCAACACTTCAGTTCGTCCACCCTTTAGGCTTGGCAACGATTGCTATGGCCTAATCGTTACTGGCGACTCTATGACACAAGCAGATGGTCCGTCAATTCCTGACGGCAGCTATGCTTTCTTCTGCCCCGATCGTTCCCCGTCATACAACTCCATTGTCCACGTTGAGTGGCCCGAAAATGAGGATGGTGGCGAGCATTTAGTAACGCTTAAAAAGTATTGCCCGCTGCCAGACGGAAAAACGGTTTTTTTCGAGCCTCTCAATAAACGCCATAAGCGCATAATGAAGCGTGAAGGTGAATTTGTGATACGTGGTGTTTTTAATCGCGCTTGGGACGGAAAGGGGCCAGATGAGCAAGAAAAGTAAAGAGACGAAACAAAAATACGAATACAAGCCGCCGACAGAGGCCGAGAAGGCTGCCGCACGTGCACGCGCCAAGGAGGAGTCGAAGGCGCAGGCTGAGGCTGCCCAACAGGCAGAGGCGTTGTTCAAGAAGCGTGTGGCAGAGATTAGTGATGATGATGCCGATAAGGCTATCCGCACTCTTGGCGAATCCGACAAGGCGAAGCTAGGCCGATTCACAGAGGCACAATTGAAGGCGCAGGGCTATCCGAAATCAACGCTGCCAACCAGTAGCGCCTACAAGCGAGCCCAGCGGCAAATTATCAAGCAGATTATGGCTTCGGATATGTCAATAGGTGAGATTGACGAGGAGTAACAATGGGTAGCTTTTTCGGCTTTTCAGAATTAGGCGATGCCTACGCCGCAGGGAGACGATTCTCCTCTCGCCCATCATTGCCGGTTGATATCCCTGGTAAATGGCATGCCTCGGATGAGGATGCCGCCGAATATGTACGTGAGATGACAGAGGACCAATACGCAGCTTTTCAACGCATGGTTGAACGTCGGGCCGCGACTGAATACACGAAGATTAATCGAGATGGGCGAGCATGGAAGAAGTTGGAGCGCCAAGTCGCTGATGAACTGACAGCCAGGCGACAAGCACGGAGGGCAGGGGATTGGGAGTAAGAACCGATACCAGCGACCTAATTCTCGTCAGCGACACCTACTATGTAGACGTTGACGACATTGAGGAGAATCCCTATCAGCCGCGCGATAACTTTGACCCTGAGAAGCTGCGGGGGCTAGCTGAGAACATCAGAAGGAACGGGCAGTTACACCCGATTGTTTTACGGCCAGGCGTAAAGCGTCGATGGCAACTGGTGTGCGGAGAACGCCGATGGCGTGCGGTCAAATTGCTGGGACGGGTTCAAATCGTCGCCAAGATTGGTAAGTATACCGACCTGCAATCCCAGGAAATCGCGCTCGATGAAAACCTGCAAGACGAGAGCCTGACGACGCACGAAGAATCGGTAGCATTCCAGAATCTCTGGGGTGCCTATGAGCGCGAAGGCATCGCCATGACTTTCGATCTGATGGCGGGCAAGCGGGGCGTCAGCATCACCTATGTGCGCAACCGTATGGAGTTCACGGAAGACAAAATGCATCCCGAAGTCTTCGCCCTGTCAAAACGCCATCGGAATGTTATTACGACTTGCATCCACATTAATAAAATCCAAAGCGCAGCCCAGCGAGAACGATTAATTGCGGCTGTAGATCGGAGAGCATCGTACCGCGAGATTCAGATTTTAACCGATGTCACCGACACGAATATTTTCTCGCAGCTTTTAGAGATGGTTGGAAAGGGCAACAAGCTGGCTGCGATCGAGGAGAAGAAGCGGAAACTTCTTGAAGACAAGCAACACGCCGCCGATTCCTATTCATACCCAGACACAGAAACAGCGTCCCAGTCACAGCAATTCGAACTCACGGGCAGCGCCCCAGTGTCTCACGGCACACCTGTTACTGGCAATTCAACCAGGGAGGCAAATCAAGAATTAGAGAGCGCACTTGTCAGATTAAGCGGCTCAATCAATACCGTCAGCGGGTGGCACAAAAAGTCTTCTCCCGCAGCGCGTATAAAACACGCAGCCAGAATAGTCGAACTGGCAAGGCAGCTCGAAGGCCTTGCAGAAATCCCATGAATATGAGCAAAAGACCGCGAGCCATCATTCATACTCGCGTCAGCCGTGACCAGCAGGCCGAGAATACTTCGCACGCCACCCAATTAGCAGCGGCGCTAAAAAAAGCTGAGGAGTTAGGCGCGGAGATTGTTAAAACATTCCAGGAGGAGGTTTCTGGGGCGCTATACCAGGCGCGCCCAGACATCCAAGAAAGTTTATCTATGGTTGAACGTGGCGAAGCGGACATGCTGATCTTCGCCAAATTAGACAGGGCGGGACGCGACGTTATAAACCTCCGCATGGTGAGGCGGCGTATTGAGAAGGCGGGGGGACAACTCGTATTTGCTGATGGTCTGAGCTTCCTCCCTGGAGCTTTCGGGGATTTAATGTTTACCCAGCTTTCAAGTTGGGCTGAATATGAGCGTGCATCTATTGCCGACCGTATGGGGACGGGATTGCGCAGCAGAGCGGCTTCAGGCATTCAGGTGGCCCGCTCTAAAAGCCCTTACGGCTACCATATCCCAACCCATAATGATATTGTCGCAGGCCGATATGTGCCCGAACAACTCGGTAAATATATCGTTGTGCCGGATAAGGCCGAGATCATCAATCAGATATATGAGAAATACACCTCCGGCGATTCGTCATACAGCATTGTGGAATGGCTTTACACGAACGGAATACAGTCGCCATCGGGGCTGCGTAAGTGGCATGTTCCAACCATCACCCAAATCATTAGAAATCCTGTCTACAAAGGGATGGGGACCTATGGGCGACACAGGTCATTTGTAGACGAGAGTCGGGTCGAGAATGGCCTAAAGGTTAGAACCTATGATATGAGGGACGAGAGCGAATGGATTATATTCTCCACCCCACCAATTGTTAGCCCCGATTTGTGGAAACGTGCAAATATACGCCTGGATGAGGCTAGACAAAAACACTCCGGCAGGCGAGATAGGCGGCATGCCCTGAGTGGCCTTTTTCACTGCCGGGTATGCCGCCGAAAAATGCAATCATTCCCTAACCGCCGCGCTGCGCGGCCACACGCTGAAGGTGCTCAATATTATTGCAAGCACAATTTAGGTGATCCCCCTACATGCACAAACGAGCGGTACTATTCGTCACCAACGCACGAGGTATTAGTAAACAATGCCCTAATTTATTTGCTGGAAAACCCTGATTCTATCGAAAATGCTAAAAACGAATACCTGAAAATCCAAAGTGAAAAATTAAGCGGCAACGCAGTCGCCCTCAACACAGCACGACTCGAAAAGCAACTTGCAATTATTGATAAAAAACTACGGATAGCTGCTGAAGCAAAAATTGAGGCACGCATGGAGGGCAATGACGAATCCGCTTTTGATGCAGTACTCTCAAAACTGTCGTCCGAGCGAGAGCCTATTGTCCTCGAAATAGAAGAATACAAAAAGATGACGATTACCGATGTGCCTACTTTTTACATCCCAACAAACAAAGCAGATCTCATCATCGACGCTTTGAACTCAGAACTATCCGGCGCAGAGCGACACGAGCTTTACTCCTCATTTTGCAGTGCTATCTACCCCGTGGGGGCACAAAAACATCAAGCGGTGGAGATAGAGCTTCATAGCGACGACGAGAGACTCAAATGGATACTCAGAAGCGATAAATCAAGTGTAAAACTAACTGTTATTACTGTTTAAACTGTAAATTGAACCTGGGTGCTCTTTACACAAGTGAGATTCGATTGGACTCCCAAGCAGGTTGGTTTTTCGCTGGCGGCGTTCGGCGCGATGGCGTTGATTTATCAGTTAGGCCTAGCCCGTATCATTTTCCCTGCGCTGGGCGAGCGCAAAGTGATGGTTATTGGCATGACTGTCGCGGCCATCGAATTCGTCGCTTATGCGTTTGCCTCACAGGGCTGGATGATCTATCTCATCATGATTGTCGGTGGTATCGGCATGCTGGGCGGCCAGGCTGTGCAAGGCTTCCTTTCGCGCCAGGTAAGCGAAACCGAGCAGGGTGCTCTGCAGGGCGGGCTTACTAGCTTGATGAGCCTGACCGGCATTTTCGGACCTATTATCGGTACGGCCTTGTTTTCTTATTTCACCGGTGACCAGACTACGCTCTACTTGCCGGGAGTTTCCTTTCTGCTGGCAGCATTGTTAAATATGATAGCGCTTGCAATCACGCTTCGGGTGTTGATGCGCGCGCGTAATAAACCCAGCAATCTGCAAATTTCAACTTCATGACCAGCCAGACTCAGCTTAATATCGCTCTTAAAGAATGGAATGCAACCACGGCCGCTCTGGAAAGCGGCCGCCAGATTCTCTTACTCCGCAAAGGCGGTTTGCTCGACCCGGGAGGGATGTTTGAGCTGGAGCATTCGGCGTTTTGGATTACCGGCAATCGTTTTCACGAGGATAAAAACCTGGTGAAACCGGCCGATGCTCATTATCTGGAGGCGTTTGCTGCGCAGCGCGGCAGCATTCGCCTCAAAAGTCTGGCGCGTGTGGCTAAAACCTGGGCGGTTTCAATGGAAGAGGTTGATAAATTAAAACAGCTCGACCATATCTGGAGCGATTTCTGGCTGGACACCCGTTTCGACTATCAACCGGAAAATCCTCTGCTTGTGGTAGCTTTGCGGGTATTTGTTTTGCCCCAGGCGCATCAGTTGGAGATGCGGCCCGAATACGGCGGTTGCAAATCATGGATAGAACTGGAAACGGCTTTTTCTACGAATACTGCCGAGGCGGTGTTGGACGACGAGGCGTTTGCTGTCAAGTTAGCCGCAGCCGAGCAAGTGCTGGGTGCATGATAAACTAAGAGCGTTTTAACTCATTCTGAACTGAAAAAGGATTAAACAGCAATATGGCGGATAAACAAGACGGCAATCAGGACGAACCCAAAATCAAAATTGTGGACCGACGCTTACTCAATGACGATGAGCGTGCAGGGAATGTCGCAGCCGAGGAAGAGGCGGTTGAACGCCCCAAACTCGAAATCATCGGCGGCGGAGCCAAGCCTGAAGAATCTGCTCCGGTAGCGGAAGAAGAGGCTTTGGAAGACGAGGAATACGACTTTTCCGAAGAAGACGAACTCTCGCCTGAAGAGCAAGAACAGATGCGCTCCGAAGTGGAAGAACAGCAGTTTGCCGCCCTGGAGCAGCAGATGGGGCGTCCGCTGACCGCACAGGAAAAAGACCAGGTTCGCCAGGAAATGCAGCGTCAGGCCGAAACCATGTCGCGTCTGGAAGTGCCGCCGGTTCTGGTGCAGATGATGGCCGAACTCAGCGCTCGCGCTGCCGTTCACCTGGGCCTCATGCCTAACCCCTACACCCGCCTGGTGGCGCGTAACGATGTTCAGGCTCGTTTGGCAATCGACTCCTATGGCGCGGTTCTCGAAGTTGTTAAGAATCAGCTCGATGCCGGCACTCGCGGCGAGTTGGAGCGTGTGTTAAACGACTTGCGCGTTAACTTCTCTTCCATCACCGGCACCCCGGCCAGCAGCTTTTCAACCGGCGGCGGCTTCGGTGGCCCACGTATTATTCACTAAAATGTTGTTTGAGTGAGCGGGCAGAGTTTTAGACTTTGCCCGCTTACTTTGTATTTGTCCGTCTACTCGTCATGCTGATCGTTGCCGAGGAACACGTCGAAAATTTTCTCTCTCTCACCCAAACGCGCGCTACTTTCGAGCTGCGTTATGGTGCTCTATGTCCGTTAGACCGTGCATTGCTGACAGCTAAAGCCAGCGGGCAGAAAATCGGCCTGAGATGTCGCCCCGAGCTTGCGGCGTATTTGCGTGCCAAAACCCGATTGCCGGTCAATGAAGATATTCCTGCTGTGCTGGAACCAGGTGAGCAAGAAGAGCTGTTCCCTGGTTTACCGGCTGCCACGCCGTGGGAAATCCTGGCCCAAAGCGATCGCCTGATTATCGATGATTGGGATTCGTGGAATCGCAATCATTTTAATCATCGTCCCAAGCGCCTGCCCGGTGTGCATATTATTGGCGGGGCGCAGAATGTGTTCATGGGGGAACGCGCCAGTGTGCAGCCCGGTTGTGTGCTCGATACGAGCGGTGGCCCCATTATTATCGCCGCCAATGCGCAGATAAAATACTCACAAATCCAAGGCCCCGTTTTTATCGGCACTGGCTGTGTTGTCGATGGAGCGCGGTTGCGTCCCGGAACCAGTCTGGGTCCCAACTGCAAAGTGGGCGGCGAAGTTTCAGCCACGATTTTCCAATCGCGAGTTAACAAGGCGCACGAGGGTTTTGTCGGCCATACCTGGGCCGGGCGCTGGGTAAATTTTGGCGCGCTGGCAACCACTTCCAATCTGAAAAACACTTACGGCACGATTCGCTATCAGCGCGATAGCGAAACCACTATTGACACCGGCGCGCAGTTTTTAGGCAGTCTGATTGGCGATCACACCAAAATTGGCATTGGCCAACTGCTTTCGACCGGTAGCAACATTGGTGCGGGCTGCAACCTTTTCGGCGGTATGATGGCACCTAAATACATTCCTTCGTTTTCATGGGGCGGTAACGGCGATTGGCAAGTGCATGAGTTGGAAAAATGCCTCAAAACCGTCCACGCTACGCTGGCCCGACGCAACGCACGTTTGCGTCCGGCGTCTGAAGATCTATTGCGCGCCGTATTCCAAAATACCGGAATGGAACGCGACCGGTTCATCGCTCATCATTCCTAATTCATCACTGTTCTCTCATGCCGCTTTTTGAATTCGTTTGCCAGGACTGCCAGAAACAATTCACTTTTCTGGTTGGCGTCATTGCCGATAACGATGAAGTGAAGTGCCCGCTTTGCGGTTCAACGAAACTGCAAAAGTTGATGTCACGTTTTACCCGTGGACGAAGTGATGATGCGCGTATGGAAGCCATCGCTGAGAAAATGGAAGGCCGCGATTTAGAAGATGCCGGGGAAATGGCACGTTTTGCGCGCGAAATGGGCCGTGAGCTTTCCGCTGAAAGTGGCGAAGATTTGAGCGGTGATATTGAAGAACTCATAGCAGAAGAATCACGTGGAGGAGGAAAGAATTCAAGTGGCGATGACGGAAAAATTTATTAGAAAAGTTGGAGGCTGGAGGCTGGGAGCTGGAGTTTGTGCCCTGGCCCTTGCGGCTTTGTGTTCGAGTGGGGTTGGGCGCGCGGATGATACGGATAGTTTACTCACCGCACCCTTGCAGCCGCCTTACGAGTGGTTTGCTTCGACCGACCCTAAGAAGAAGAACGCGGATTATATTCCTCTCAAGCCGGGTGAAACTAAACGTGTGCCGCTAAAAGATGGGGCTTTGCTGCGTTTGTGGAGCACTGCGTTTGAGCCGGACAAAATCACCATGGTGCTGCAAAACGGCAATCAGCGCGTGGAGTTACTCAAGGATAATAAAGCGAAGTATGGTGAACTCTACCAGAAGGCGTTCACACTTTATCCGACAATGATCACTCCGGCAGCAGTGCGCGAAATTAAACCAGGTGCGGTCTTAATCGCTACCAATCATTCGAAATCGGATAACAAATGGTTTTATCAGGTGACGGTGCGCAAAGGCGCGGCTGCGGCTATGTCGATGAAGGGTGCATCCACCGACGAGGAGCCCCCCAGTTTTGATCCGGCATTATTGGACGATATCATTAAAGCTCCGGCCCTCGAAGGCCAAAAACTCCTGGCATTGCCGTTCGACGTTAAAACCCCCTATCGCTTGGTTTCTGCTTCTGGTTCGGCCCGTTCAGTCAAAGGCCAGATGATCCCCATTCTCAAGGTAAAAGGAGAAGGCGCGTTCGTTGGTTTGGTACTGGATATTCGTCCTGCCGCTGACACAACCCGACGCACTTTTGCCTATCTTGAGGGCAATGAAATTCTCATCGCCGACGGTAAAAAATACGAAGGCACCGGTACCGAGGATTATTTCAACTCGGCCTGGTATTACCCAGAAAAGGCGTTCACACGCCCGTATCACGGCATGACTTTCAAAGGCATGAATCCGCCGCGCGTGACAACCTATCGTTGGATGATTCCCGATGCGGTGCCGTTCAAGAAGGATTTTGAATTTCAACTTGAGCACGGCAACGGCAATAATTCCAACGATTTGGAATATCGCTGGGTGGCTTTCTGGTATCAGAAAGCGCCATTTGATTTTGAAATCAAAGATGCATTGAGTAACAGCCGAAGTGCCGCCAGCAGTAACAACACTGCAGAGGAAGGCCCTGATACAAAATACTTTATTCTACTCGGCGCGGTTATTGCCGGTATTGTATCGTTAATTTTGGTTCGGAATCGAAAAAAGCCAAACTAAGCCCTGAATTTATAGCTGGAATAGTCTGAAAGGATTTTCTTTATGCGACGTTTTTCTATCCTCTTCTTATCCGTCCTGTGTCTCATCATTCCTTCCTTTGCGCAAACTGCGCAAAAGCAAACTCTCTCCAACGGCCTGACCATTCTCGTGCAGGAAAACCATACCGCCCCGGTGGTAGCGGTGCGTTTCTACGTGCAAACCGGTTCTATTTACGAAGGCAAATATCTGGGCACCGGTATCTCCCATTTGTTCGAGCACGTATTGCAGGAAGGGTCGAAAACGCGCACCAAAGAACAAATCAATGCCGAAACGCAGGCGTTGGGCGGACAGACCAATGCCTACACTTCCAACGACGTCACTGCCTATCATATTGTGACGGCGGCACCGTATTTCGAGCGTGCGCTCAACAACCTGGCCGATTCGATGATGAATGCCACCTTTCCTGAAGCGGAAGTGAAAACGCAGCAGGGCATCATTCACCATGAAATGAACATGGGCGAAGACGATCCGGGACGGGTGTTATGGAGGACGTTTTATGAAACCGCATTCATTCGTCATCCTGTCCGTTTGCCGGTGATCGGTTATCGCGCCGCCTTCGATGCTATTACCCGTGACGATATCGTTTCCTACTATCAGTCTCACTATACTCCCGACAATACCATCCTCGCCGTTTCAGGCGATGTGAAAGCGGCAGATGTATTCGCCGCCGCCCAGAAGGCATTGGGAGGTTGGACGCGCCGCGCCGCGACAACTCCGGTCATTCCCAGCGAACCGACACAGAATACGCCGCGACGCGCGATCGTGGAAAAGACCACGACTCAAAACGCCACTGCAATGATGGGCTGGCACACGGTGCCGATTCAACATCCCGACCTCTATGCTCTCGACGTGTTGGCGCAGGTTTTAGGTGGGGGTGAAACCAGCCGTCTCACACAGGAATTGCGCGAGAAGCAGGAACTGGTTTATGGGACAAGTGCCTTTTCGCACACTCCCAACTACGATGCTGGTATCTTTGCGGTGCAGGCTACCTTGCCGCCAGAGAAGCTCGACCGTTTGGAAAAAGCTGTGTGGGCCGAAATCAATAAAATCAAAACCAACGGGGTCACGGCAAGTGAATTGGCCCGCGTTAAGCGTGGAATTGAAACCAGTTTCGTTTTCGAAGCCGATGTCGCCGACCAGGCCGAGCGCATGGCCTACGACTTCATGGGCACCGGAAACCCCGATTTCTCAGATCAATATGTAGCGCGTATCAATGCCGTGACTGCGGCGCAGGTGCAGGCCGTAGCCAAGAAATACTTGCTGGAAAATGGTGTTACGACAGTAGCCGTCCGGCCGGTGCAGGGTGCAAACACACCGGTTGCCACTGAAAAAGAAAAAGATGTCGTCGCGCCGCCGCAGATGTTTACCTTGAAGAACGGCCTGCGCTTGATCGTGCGTGAAAATAAAACCTCGCCGTCTGCCGCTATCGTGGCGGTTGGTTTGGATGGTTTGCGGATGGAACCCGCCAGCCAGCATGGTGTGGCCAACATTACTGCCGATCTATTACTGCGTGGTACAACTAAGCGCAATGCATTGGAATTCTCCCAGACCGTCGACGATCTGGGCGGCAGCATTAATACCGGTAGCGGTTATAATGCATGGACGCTTTCTTCGAACTGGTTGGCTCGCGACTGGCGTCGCGGTTTGTCGTTGGTGCACGAAGCCCTGACCCAACCGGCGTTTTCTGAAGACGAACTTCGCCGCGAAAAGACGCTGGTGACGGCTGCTATCCGCCAGCAGGAAACCGATCCTGACACTGTGGCCAGTCAGTTGATCCGCGAGACATTCTTCGGGCAGCATCCGTACGGTCGTTCGACCTTAGGCACCACGGAATCGATTGCTAAAATTTCTCGTGCCGATGTTGTCGCTCATTGGAAGCGCACTCTCAATCCTGGCCAAACGGTATTGGCTGTTTACGGTGCGGTGGATGCCGAACAGGTGCGCAAAGTTGTGGAATATTTATTCGGCGACCTTGCACCTTTGGCGCAGCCGGCGATCGACTTAGCTCCGATTAAGCCGCTGGAAAAACAAACAGATGTTTCCAGGCAATTGCCCGATATCGCGCAGACGGTGCTCTACTTCGGATATCCCGGCATTATTATCACCGATGAAGACCGCGCTGCACTCACGGTTCTTGATGGCGCTCTGTCAGGCATCTACTATCCCGGTGGGCGACTGCACGCACGCTTGCGCGACAACCAACTGGTGTATGGCGTTCATGCATTTGAAATGCGCGGTATCGATGGTGGCAGCTTCATGATTATGGCGGCGACCACTAAAGATAAGCGCGACGAAGTGCGTGGTATTATCGAAGAAGAAGTGCGCAAAATTCGTGAAGCACCGATTTCGGAAGAAGAACTGGCGCGTGCCAAAGGCATGGCGATTACCGCTAATGCAGTTGACCTGCAAACCAACCAGGCCCAGGCTGGTAAGGCGGTCAACGATGAAATCTTCGGCCTGGGTTATCGCAACGGAGATAACTACGAACAGATAATTAATGCCGTGACGCGTGAAGACGTGCAGCGAGTGGCTCAGAAATATCTCCGTCCCGAAGCATCGGCGCTGGCGATTGTCGAGGCTAAAGAATAACCGATAAGGGACTGTTGCTTTTTGAATATCGTTACTGAGGCAAAAACGAATTTAGTCTGTTTGCCCTTGCCAAAATTTGACGTAAATAACTGGGAAGAAGTCACTCGTATCTTTAACGATATGCCAGTTTGTTACTACGAACAGGCCTGGCTGCAAACACGGCAGCCACGTTGTTTAGCGGCTCGGACCCATGTTGGTTACGATGCGCGTCAGTTCTGGATGTTCTCCGTGTTTGAAGATATTGATATTTTCAACATGAGCGTTGAACTTAATCAACACGTCTACAAACTCGGTGATGCCTTTGAAATTTTCTTGCGTCCGCTATCGGGTGAAGAATACATTGAGTTCCATGTCACGCCCGACAACCAGCACATGCAAATCCGCTGGCCGCGCGCGCGTCGTTCGTTCAAGGATAAAGGTTGGATTCCCGATTTTTTGTCTGAGTGTAGCTTTCAAAGCTGGACGCAGATCGATGCTGAAAATAATCGTTGGAGAATTCTGGCGGCAATTCCCTATGAGACGCTCGGCATCTCTGTGCCGCAAGAAGGCGATGAATGGCTTTATTCGTTCGGGCGCTACGATTATACACGGGGTTTTAAACGTCCCATTTTGTCTTCCACATCGCCGCATCGTGTACGCGATTTTCATCGCCAGCATGAGTGGAACCGTTTGGTTTTCCGCACGGCACTGTAACTAAACCAATCATGCATTTATCGTTGATAAGGAAATCATGAAGGGAAGTTTTGGCGCACTCTTATTGTTGGGAGTATTAACGCTGGAAGGGTTCTCCGGCATAGGGCATGCCGATGTGAAGCTGCATCCGCTTTTCACCGACAACATGGTTTTGCAACGCGATAAACCTCTGGTGGTGTGGGGCAGTGCTGCACCGGCGGAGCAGGTAACTGTTCAAATCGGCGGGCAAAGCAAGAGTGTGACAGCGAATGCCGACGGAACATGGAAACTCACGCTCAGTGCCGTGCCTGCGACACGAGAAACTTCATTTGAGGTGCAAGGCGCTAATAAGATCAGCCTCAAAAACGTGGCGGTTGGCGATGTGTGGGTGTGTTCGGGACAATCGAATATGGCCTGGACGGTGGCCAATTCGAATGATGCCGCTGCGGAAATCGCCGCTGCCAATTATCCACAAATTCGTATTTTAACCGTGCCGCAAAAAATTGCCGCCACGGCTCAAACGACATTCGCAGCAAATGTCGCATGGCAGCCTGCTTCGCCGCAAAGCATTCCTAATTTTTCAGCGGTCGGTTACTATTTCGGTCGTGAATTGCAGCAAGCGTTGGATGTGCCGATTGGCCTGATTAATTCCAGTCGGGGCGGGACATACGCTGAAGCCTGGACAAGTCGGGAAGCGTTAACGGCCTTGGGCGAGCCATATCCGGTTCAATTGAAGGCTATGGATGCCCTGGCGCAAGAGCGTGTACGCACTTCTTATGCCGAAGCTGTTTTGCAATGGTGGCAACATAACGACATCGGGACTCGTGAGAAGTGGCAACACCTACAAGAAACCGCCGACTGGAAGAGCATCCAATTGCCGGGTGCCATTGAGCGGGTTGAACCGGACTTTGATGGTATCATGTGGTTTCGCCGTGAAGTTGATATACCCAAGGCGTGGGTAGGGAAGGAGTTGGTACTGCGCCTGGGAAATATCGAAGAAATGGACGAGACCTACTTCAATGGTGAACGGGTTGGAGCCACTCCTTTCACGCGCATTAAACGCGCCTATACGATTCCTGCGGCACAGGTGAAAGCCGGGCGCGCTGTGATAACGGTGCGGGTATACGATCGTAACCGGGATAGCGGCATAATAGGGGATAGCGCCAAACCCGGCCAGGGATTGGAATTAGCTTTGAAAGGGGAGCCTGCTGAAACGGCTCTTAACCTTGACGGAACATGGCAGTATAAGCTCAGCACAGCTCAGGCACAGGTCACGCCTTTTCCCGTTGATTGGAATGCAGCGCCCAACCAAACTTCGGTTCTCTTCAACGGTATGATTGCACCGCTGACCTCTTTCCCGGTGCGAGGCGTTATCTGGTATCAAGGCGAAGCGAATGCTGCGCGCCCTGAAGCCTACCAGAGCCTTTTCCCGGCCATGATTCGCGATTGGCGCACGCAATGGGGTGCCAAGCAAGACGGTAGTGAATTCGGCTTCTTTTTTGTGCAATTAGCCAATTATATGGCCCGGGTGAAAGAACCTGTTCAAAGCGGGTGGGCAGAATTACGCGAAGCGCAAACTATGACACTTAGTGTTCCCCGCACAGGAATGGCTTCGGCTATCGATATTGGAGAAGCCGGGGATATTCACCCGCGTAATAAGCAGGATGTCGGAAGGCGACTGGCGTTGGCGGCGTTGGCGGTGGAGTATGGGCAGAAGTTGGAATATTCCGGGCCAACGTATAAAGGGATGAAAATTGAAGATGGCAAAGTGCGGATTGAGTTTTCGCATGCTAAGGGATTGAAAGTAGCACAGGTAGCGCAGGCCAATGTGAAAGGCTTCGCTGTTCGGGGCCAAGATGGCAAATGGTTCGATGCCCAGGCCGTTATACAGGGAGAAACAGTTGTCGTCTGGAATGATGTTGTGCCTCAGCCGGTTGCAGTGCGGTATGCCTGGAAGAACAATCCGGATACCAATCTGGTTAATGATTCCAATTTGCCGGCTGTCTCATTTCGCACAGACGGGCCATAAATGCAGAAAGAACAGTGCCCGGCGTGGTAGAATTTCTTTATGCGACGCCGTTTGCTTCTTCCGAAGTCTCTCGCCACGCTCTGCGTTTGGTTGGTTGTCTTGGGCGTTGCCCAGGCGCGCCCACGTTACGATCTTCAACTGAATCTCGATTACCAACTCCTCACCTTTACCGCGAATGGGAAAATTACAGTTCCTGTTGTTCGGGGTGAGTCGTTGGACGATGCTGTATTTTTCATCTATGCCAATGCTCCGGGAGTGACGGGCAATGACGGCTTACATAAAAACATCGCCATAGATGAAGTGAAATTAAACGGCACGCCAGTGGATTTTACGTTGGACGGTGCCGTTTTGCGTGTCAAATTCCCCCGATCGCAAAATTCCGCTGTTCTCCTTGATATCAAATGGCGCGGCGTCGTGCCGCGCGCTCCGGCCGGGAGTGGCGGATTGATGGAAGCTATGGGCGGCATGGATTTAGGCTCGCTGCTGGGCGGGGGAGCAAGTCAAACCAAGAAAGAACCTGATTACGGTGTCTACTCCTACGGCAATGGCGTATTATCGCTCGGTTCGTTCTGGTATCCCTCATTAGCCGTGCGACAGGGCGGTAAATGGATTGACGAAGCCCCCGGTGGTGTCGGGGATGTCGGCTTTTCAGAGGTGAGTGATTTCTTCGTCCAACTGCCACAAGCTCAAACGCTTAATATTGTTGCGACGGGCGAGGGCAGGGTGAATGCCGATAGTCTCACGTTTTCTGCCGTAGGCGTGCGGGACTTTGCAATTCTGGCTAGTTCCGATTTCGTAAGCAAATCGCAGCGTATTGAAATTGATGGGAAAACGATTGTAGTTTCTGCCCATGTCACCAAAGCGCGCGAGGCCAAAGTCGATGCTGCACTCGATATTGCGGTTCATGCGCTGCAGATTTTTAGTAAACGTTTCGGAGCTTATCCCTACACAGAGTTTAAAGTCGTCGAAGGTCCCATGCGGGGCGGCGCTGGCGGAATGGAGTTCTCCGGTCTGGTTTCCATTGCCTCTTTCCTGTTCGATGATATGGGCAAACAAATGGAGCAATTGACCGCTTCGCTTGGGATGGGGAATATCGACCAGATGATGGGCCAGCTTTTTCCCGAACAGGCCGAAGAGAATGCCGCTCCAGCGAATCCGGCTACCGATATGCTGGGTGGGCTGCTTGGTGGCCAAAAGGCGATTATGGACTCGTTGCTCGAAACCACAATCGCTCATGAAGTGGCTCATCAATGGTGGGCAATGGGCGTGGGCAGCGATGCCCAACGCGCGCCGTGGGTGGATGAAAGCCTGACCAATTATTCGGCAATAATTTACTTTGAGGATCGTTACGGTAAGGCCAAAGCCGACGAGATGATGGAGTTGCATCTTAAGGGAGCCTATTCCACCGGCCGTATGTTGGGAGGGCCTGATGCACCAGTTAATCTGGGAACTGGGGCCTATGTGAGCAACATTCAATATGGCGCAATTGTCTATGGTAAGGGCGCTTTATTCTATGATGCTCTGCGTAAGCAGGTGGGCGATGAGCTATTTTTTGCATCACTGCGTGATTATTACTCACGCTATAACGGCAAAATCTCCCCGGCGCAGGGTTTGCTCGATATCATGAAAACCAAGTCACCCGGACGAGCAAGGGAGATTGACAGCTTGTATGTGCGTTGGATTGAGGGGATGCACGGCGATCAGGATATTGCTGGTGGACCGGTTGGTGGAGTCGAGAGTCTACTGGGTGGATTGCTTGGCGGTTTACCCGGTGGCTTCGATCAGTAGGAAATTGTGCTGATAAACCTGTTACAATAGAAAATGCAGGATTTATAAAAGAGAACTTTATGAAACGTAAACGGCTTATCATTTTTGGAACTGCAACCCTGGCGCTCAGTGCTGCCTGTGGTGTTGGTGTTTATGCACAGACTCTGGCCGGCACAAGCGCTGCAATTGGCGCAGGAGCGACTCTGGGTGCTGCAGGCGGCGCAGGGCTTTTAACGCCCAGCCAATATGCTGCTCCGGCAACGAGTGCAGGCGCTCAGCGTGGCGGTATTATGGACGATACCATGGGCGGAGCGCCTGAGGCAGCGGATGGAGCCGGGGCAAACGGTGCAACAGCAGCACAGACCAAGACGCCTCCTAAGCCGATTCGTTGGAGCAATGAATCGGGGTCCGATATGCTGCGGCAGTTGACTCAAACGCGCACTAGTAAAGTTACTCCCTCGAAAACTCGCACCTCTTCTCGCTCTGCACAACGCGTTGGACGCATGACCAAAGCGCAACGCACCAAAGCTGTGAATGCCAAGTACAAAAAACCTGCCGTTGGATATCTGTCCTGGTATTTGCCGGAAGATCGTTTTAAAGTGAGTTCGAAAGTCTGGCAGTTTGTCACAACTCCCAACGATAAGTTTTATTATCGCCCCTGGGCACCGGCCATGAAGCTGCGCAATCCGTCGCGCGTTATTGGTTTCCATACCTGGCAGGATGCCATGATTGCGGGTTATCGCCCCGATCCTGTTACAAAGCCCGAACCGGGCGCTCAACTGGCACGACTGGCTTCACTGACCGATGGTTCAAATCTCTCCACCTACGCCGAATATGTCTATGCAGGTCAGGTAACTCCGACAGCATTCGACGCTAACTATAAATACGTCGATTATGTCGCCAAGTTAGTTGCCAGTAAGAGCCACACCCGTCATCTTGTCGGTAGCACTGTCGATCAGGTTCTGGGAGCATCAATGGGGTTGAATCCATATCCGCGTTATGTTGGTGGCGCTCCTGCACAGGCAACAACGCTAGAGGCTAGTGCTAATGAGCAATTAACCACAATAGGTGCTGGGGGAGACGTTCCTCCTGGCAATTTGGATAGACGTGAAGATCAATATAATCAGTTTGGTCAGCGCGCTGGCGGGTTAGCCCGTAAGCCTGGTCAGTAAGTCCGTTTAAGAACAGTCTACGGGATATCATGAAACGACTTATTAAAACTTGGTGTATAATAGCAATTTTTTATTCTTTATTGCTCGGATTGGGCAACGAAAGTTCGGCTCAACCAAGCACGTCGCCTTCAGCATTATCGGCAGCAAAGCTAAAACATCGTCCACCTCAAAACTGGATTCGCCATTACTTAGGTGATGACCGTTACAAGATTGCCGGTGGTGTATGGAAAGTTGTTTCAACCGAATTGGATCGATATTATTATCCGGCTTGGGCCCCTGAGATGTTGCGGCAAAAGCCGGGAATTGTTATCGGCTTTGCCTCAGCGGCAGAGGCAGAAGAAGCTGGTTACATGCCATCGGGTTATCCTATGAACCAATCACTCTATGGCCTTACAGCATCTGAAATTTTGGCGGCCAAGCAGCAAGGAAGGAATAGTACCTTGCAACGAGGAACGCTTATTCTATTGGCAGATGGTCGTTCAACCGTAATTTTGCCTAAAGGTTGGAGACACATACAGGGCGAAGGGTCGATAGGAGATAAAAAGAATGCTTATGGGAAGCTTGATGTCTTGACACCATCTGATGATTTTGATGGGCGGATTGGCATTAGTTTTGAGTTCAATTACTTACCACCCGGAATAGATGCTGAGACATATCTTTCCGCTCAAGCTATTGAAAACGCACGCTCTATTTTACAGACCAACTCGCGAAGCGTAGAGGGGTTAGCTGAGGCTAAAATGGGGCAAACAACTTTAGGTGGTCTGCGTGGAGTAACTTTTATTCCGGGACAGTCAGAAAAATGGCCTGCTGGCATAAGTGGGCGTATGACAATTGTTGGGCGTGGAAATAAATTATATTCAATGGCGGCAAGACTTCCAGCGAATGACAAAAATTATAGTACAGTAGTAAACTCCTTCCGACCACGTTAACAAGAGCTTTGATAAGAAACAACGGATTACTTCAAGAAAGTAATCCGTTGTTTTGTTTTACCCCTGCCGCAATTTGCTAAACTGTCGCCGCTATGAGTGACAATACCAGCACATCACCTACACCCTCACAACCCTCAGATAACGAAATCGTGGCGTTGCGTAAGCAGCGTTTGCTCGATTTACAGAAGTCCGCGCGCGACCCCTACGCGCAAACGCGTTTTGATCGCACGCATAAAAACGCCGAAATCGTCGAAAAATACGATGTGCTGGAAGCACAGAGTACGCAAATTGCCGGTCGTATCAAGAGCAAGCGCGGGCAGGGCAAGATCGCTTTTGCCGATCTCTATGACGATACCTGCAAAATGCAACTCATCGCTCAGGTCGATCGCCTGGGTGAAGAAAAGATGGCCGCTTTCGTCGATCTCGACCTTGGTGATATCATTGGCGTGACTGGTGAAATCAACAAGTCGCGTCGCGGTGAGATTTCGGTGATGGTAACCGATTTCGTGCTGTTGGCGACCAGCATTTTGCCGCCGCCGGAGAAATATCACGGTTTACATGACGTCGAAACGCGCTATCGCCAGCGCTATGCCGACCTGATTGCCAATGAAGACACTGCCACGCTTTTCCGCAAGCGCAGCAAAATCGTGCGCACCATGCGCGAGTTTTTAGATGCCCGCGACTTCATCGAAGTAGAAACCCCGATGATGCAGCCGATTGCCGGTGGCGCGGCCGCACGGCCTTTCATCACTCACCACAATGCGCTCGAGATTCCGCTGTATCTCCGCGTTGCCCCCGAGCTTTATCTCAAGCGCCTGGTAGTGGGCGGTTTGGAGCGGGTTTATGAAATCAACCGCAACTTCCGCAATGAAGGCACCGATACGCGCCACAACCCCGAATTCACCATGATGGAGTTGTATCAGGCTTATGCCGATTACTACGACATGATGGATATCACCGAAGAGATGCTGCGCCATGTCGCACAATCGGTGAACGGCACCACGCACTGCCAGTTCGGTGAGATGGAGTTCGATCTGGGCCAGCCGTTCCGCCGCGCCACCATGCACGAATTGGTGAAGGAAAAAATCGGCATCGATATTCGTGGCGGCCACGATTTGGTGGAAGCGTTTGAAACCCATGTCGAGCATACGCTCATCGATCCGACCTTTGTGACCGATTTTCCGGTGGAAGTCTCACCGTTGGCCAAGCGCAAGAATGACGAACCGCACCTGACCTATCGTTTTGAGCTGTTCATCGCCGGGCAGGAAATTGGCAACGCGTTTTCGGAGTTGAACGATCCGCTCGACCAGGAGAAGCGCTTCCAGCAGCAAGCGGCTCAAAAAGCGGCAGGTGACGAAGAGGCCCAGCCCTACGATGCCGATTACGTGCGTGCCCTCCAATATGGTTTGCCGCCGACCGGTGGTCTTGGCATCGGCATCGACCGTCTGGTGATGTTATTGACGAATAACACTTCAATTCGAGAAGTGATTCTGTTCCCGCTCTTAAAGCCGGAAAATTAAAACAATAAAACCGGAGCGAACCAATGTTCGCTCCGGTTTTATTGTCACTAAGTTGTTTTTAAATCAACGGCAAGCTGGCTTCGTTAATCTGTGTGCTGATGCTCTCGCGTGCTTCCCGCAAACGCTCGTCAATCACGGCTGCGTCGTCGGTTGGGCCATCGACGCGTTCGATCACGATATTACCATCCACAGCCAGACTGCCTCCGGCTGCGCGCCAATCGGTGAAGATTTGGAGAAAGTCCACGTCACCGGTTCCCGGCACCGGGAAATCGGCCTGGGCACGGGCACCGCGATGGTCTTTGGCGATAATAGACAGGGTTTTAGCGGCCATCTGCGGGAAATCCTGTGCGGCATCGACGCCTTCGTAGAACTGGACGTTGCCCGGATCGTAAGAGCCTAAGACATTGGGTGCGCCAATATCTTTCAGGGTCTCCATAACCTCTCTGGCCGTGGCGGTGTTGCCGGTGTGTGGCTTGATGGTAATGGTGACGTCGTAGTTAGCGGCAGCTTCGGCGATGCGCTGATACTGTTCGACGAAAGCCCGGTGCCTGGGCTCGAATTCTTCGGGCGACATCAGTTCATCGGGGAATTTCTTATATCCCCCTTCGCCGACGGTGATAATTTCGCGAACTCCCAATTCCTGGGCCAACTGAATACGCTTGATAGCGCGTTCCAGCGGCTCTTCGGGGCGGAACTGCTTGTTGGCAATCAACTGCACCGGAGCGAGTCCGTAACGGTTGAAAAGTGTTTTGAGTTCGGCGACTGCGTTTTCGTTGCTTTCATCAGGCACATCGGCCCCCAGGTGCCAGAGACCAAAAGAAACATACTTATATCCGGCTGTGGCAATGCCTTCCAGGGCGCGCTCGAAAGAGTGGGCAGCATACGGCAAGGTCATACATGCTAATTTCGCCATATTGTAAATTATCCTTTACGGCATGTTGAGGGGCTATGCCGGTTTGATATTGGGGTTGAGTATGCAGAGTGCAAAAACAATTCCCCTGCGGCGTGAAACTCATTTTCGTTGCAGCAGGGGAATAGTCTTGTTTTGGCGAGGTCGTGCAGGATTTAGCTTAAAGTTCTACCGGCACGCCGTTTTGATTGTAAATCGCCCAGATGATGCGGTGCGACTTCATGCCTTCATGACCATCGGTGAGCGGGGTGGCACCGGTGGCGATGCAATCGAGGAAGTGTTCGCATTCGCCCAAAGCACTGCTGTGGGGAACAGCCGGTTCGGTCGGTTCATAGAGGGTTTTGCGGCCTTCTTCGGTGATGACTTCCAGCTTGCCGCCACTCAAAACGAAGCAAGCTTGCGGGGTGTGGACATGCAACAAACCGGGAGAAGCCTGATACTTCATGCCCCAACTGGTGTTGAGATGGGCTAATGCGCCACTTTCAAACTGCATCAGGGCATGAGAGGTGCCTTCGCCTTCCATCCATTCGGTGCCAAGACGAGTTCCCAGTCCTGCAACACGCACGCACTTACCCAACAGCCATTGGATAATATCGACATAATGGCAACCGTGGCTAAACAGCACACCGCCGCCCAACTGGTCTTTCTTGGCGAACCACTGGTCGGGGCGGGGAGTGAGGTAACCCTGAATCCAGCACTGGGCGTTGAAGGGCTGGCCGTATTCGCCACTATCCAAAACTTCCTTGAGTTTTACGACATCCTGGCGAAAACGAACAACATAGGCCAACATCAGCACGGCGTTGTTCTCTTCTGCTGTTTTGATAAGTTCCAGGCATTCCTCTTCCGTGTTGGCTAACGGCTTTTCCATCAGCACATGTTTGCCGGCTTTGAGGGCTTCCATTGCCATCGGGTAATGCAAGTGGTGCGGTGTGGCGAAGCTGATAGCATCTACATCGGCGAGGGCTTCACGCCAGTCGGTAGTTGCCTGACAATTCATGTCTTTGGCGAACTGAGCGGCTTTTTCCGTATCCAAATCAACAACCCAGCGCAATTCGGATTTGTCCGAGAGGTGATAGGCCCAGGCGTGGGCAGCGCCCATGTTCAGTCCGACAACAGCGGTTTTAATTTGAGACATCGATTCGTTTCTCCCTGAGTTTTACGACGATAGACTACTTTTATCACATTCGGCAGCTCTGGAACCGTAATTTAAGGAGAAACTTTCGCACTAATTTTTCGGTGATACCCGTTCTCTTTCCCGCTCTGCCCCGGCAACGAATGCAGCCCATTCCTCAGTGCCGCACGGGCCGCCGCCTTCCGCGTGTGAGCGTTCCAAAGTTTGCCCGTTAAAACGATGTAGAGGATAGTATCCTGCACTCATTTCCGTCATCGAATTCGGTACATAATGACAAATAAACGAACGGCGAAAACGATCTTTGGTAGTGTTGGGCGTGGAACCGTGAATCACTGCGCCGTTGAAAAACAGCACGTCGCCCGCATCCATAATAACTTCCTGGGGCTGCATGTTTCCGGGAATATCCACTTCTTCGATGGTAAACGATTTTGTGAGGTCGGCAGCGTGTGGGCATAGCACAGGTTGAGTGTGCGAGCCGGGCACGATAAATAAAGTGCCGTTACTGGCATTGCAATCGTCCAAGGCAACCCAGGCCGCCACACAGTGCCCCGGCGCTGTTTTGAGGTAATAATCGTCTTGATGGAATGCCTGTCCGCGTGCGCCCGGTGGTTTGAAATAGAGCATCGATTGTGCTGCTAAGGGTTCCTCGCCAAGCAAATTGTGCAGGGCATTGCCGATACGTGAATCGAGCAGATACTGCTTACTCAGAGCATCGAAGCGATGCGGCATCATGATGCGTGGAAAATGCCGGAGAATATCGCCGTTAACCTCTTCGAGCGTTTGAGGCTGGTAGTGGTGTCGCAACTGCGAATTTGCATCCAACGCCAGCCTTTGAATCTCCATAAAACGCGTCTGCAAAGTTTGGGTTTCGTGCGGGGAAAACAGTTTCTTTAAAATCAGAAAGCCATCGCGATGGTATTGAGCCATTTGATCTTGCGAGAGATGGGAAACGGTCGTAGACATGATATTCTCCTTCAGGCGAATTTGAGTAATGCATCCGGACAGGCCACAGGGCAAGCACGTGCTTCAAAAGTTCGCGTGCCGAGCTGCGGATTAGCCAGGGCGTTGTAGCACACAATAAAGCTACGACGAGGATAATCTGAATCGTTAGCTGCCGAAGTATGGAGCAGGTTACAATGGAAAAACAAAACCGAACCGGGTTTCATGGTGCAATGAACACGCTCAAAAAGCGGCTCTATTTGGGCGATGCGGTCGGTATTGGTGCCAGTTTGATCGCCGACTTTGCCATGTTCCAGACGACCCAGGAGATGCGAGCCTTTCAGGACTTGCAGGCAACCGTTTTCCACTGTGGCTTCATCCAGCGCCACGAACGCCGAGAGCATACGCGGAAAAACAAAGCCCTGGTCATACCAGTAGCCGTAATCCTGATGCCATTCCCACGCTCCTCCGCTACGGGCTTCCTTAAGCATTACTTTGCCATGAAAGAACGCAATTTCTTCACGCAACAGAATACGTGTTGTGTTGACAATACTCGGATGGGTACTGGCAGCCGTCCAGATATCATGACCCAATTCGGTCCAGATGGCGATTCCGGCTTTCTTCCCCGCAGCATCGGCGTTGCCTCGTTTGGTATTGGCAACACGTTCACCCTCTTCGACATCGCGCAGCATTGCAGCCACTTCTCTTTTACTGAATACGTCCTCGACTAAAACATATCCGTCTCTCTCAAAATCGGCAACCAGCTCAGGTGTCATTGGCATCAGGCACTTTCCTTTAAAGCGAAGATGCTTTTATTGTGGCACCGAGTGGGGAAGTGCTCAAGAGAAAAACTCGGCAAAATGGAATAAACCCGATGTTGTTTTTAAAGTTTCATTCAAAACGAATACGTTCTTCGGGCAACTTCGAGTGAATATATTCGATAAAGGTTATTTCAGTTTCGGGCGGCATACGTTTGTCGGTGCGGTAGGCCCAGGCAAAGAGCAGGTCATCGTGAGCACCTCTCAAGGAGACACTTTTAAAAGTGATGTAACCTTTTGCGTCGATTTCCTGACGGATAATTCCTATTTGGACGTTTTCCCAGGTGACCTGATGCCTTACATTAAAACCTTTGCGAAAACCAATGCCCTTATGATCGGCTCTCAAAAATTCTCCGGGATCTGCTCTGAACCATAGAATAATACTGATGATGAGAGGTGGGATACCGATGAGAAAACCGTTCCCTCTTGCGTTGGCCGGGATGAGCAAATCGGTTGCGCAAGAAAATAACAGAATTGAAAAAACAATGAGTGCCGGTACGCCAAAAAGGAGAGCAAGCGCTTTGCGATGTAGAAAGGGGAGTTGATACTCGAAGATATCCGGCAAGACGGAAAGAATGATCGGTGCGGGTGTTTCCTCTTTTTTCCGAAGCCAGAATTTCATAATTATGTCTCTTTGCTCATTTCTGAATAATTTTTTTAAATCCTCTTCGCCATTCGCAAATACTGACGCGGCGTTAAACCCGTGCGGGCTTTAAAGGCACGGGCGAAATGAGAAGGATCTTCAAAACCGCAGCGATGACCAATTTCTGCAATCGAAATCTCTTCATGCCGCAGCATTTGCCGTGCTAGTTGCAGGCGGGCGGTGAATTGGAGTTCCAAAGGCGAGGTGTGATACACCAAGCGAACCATACGGCGCAGGTGGTCGGCACTCCAGCCAACTTTCTCGGCGACTTCTTCCACACTGAGCGGATTATCGAGCTGAGACTCCAACAGGACGCGCGCTTTTTCCACGCGTCGCACGGCATGAGCGCCAATGGGGGTGTTATCGCTTTCGCCTTCAAGCGATTGCACCACGCGTCCCAGTTGGAGTAGAAACGCCGCCAATAAAGCTCCGGCCGCCTCGCGTGAATTTTCATCGTAGCGCGAATACTCGGTGATAATACTTTCGAGTGAGCTACGCACCTGTTTGTTTTCTCTGAGCCGGAGATAAGGATGGACGGTGAGGTCCCACTCCGGTACCGGGCATGGTTGACGAAATTTCGTCTCGTCCACGGGGTCGGTAGCGGGTGTAAAGACCGGAAAAGCCAGTGTATCGTGCTGTGGCACCCAGTCGAAATGAACCCCTAGTAGATGTAGCTGATCGCCAGTGGTGGCTCGAAACCAGTGCCGGCAACGCGGCAAGATGAAGAACAAATTGCCGGGCATTGCCGGATAAACTGATTTTTCGATTTGGATATGCCCGCTGCCGCTCATCACGTAGACCAGTTCATGATCGTAGATCTGGCGCTCCGTGACCGGAGTACGCTCGTTGAGAACTGCGACATCAGCCCAACGAACGTAGGGCAGGGTAAAGGGAAAACTCATTGTAGATACGAATAGGGTTTACGAAAAACGAATGTTGCCGTTGAACTATTTTTCCGGCGTATAGCCAAGGTTAGGAGCCAGCCAGCGTTCCATCTCATCGAAAGGAAAGCCGCGACGTTTGGCATAATCTTCCGCCTGATCGCGCCCGATGCGGCCCACCGCAAAATACTGCGCCTGCGGGTGGTTGATATAAATTCCGCTCACTGCCGAAGGCGGTGTCATGGCGCAGCTTTCTGTGAGGGCCATGCCGGCATAAGTTCCGGCTTGCAGCAGTTCAAAGAGAATCTTCTTAGGAGTGTGGTCGGGGCAGGCAGGGTAACCGAACGCCGGACGAATGCCGCGATATTTTTCGGCAATCAGATCTTCGTTGGAAAGGCCGTCATCGATAACACCGCACTCCTTGCGTGCCTGGGCATGCAGATACTCGGCGAATGCTTCGGCTAAACGATCCCCCAACGCCTGGGCCAGAATCGCGCGGTGATCGTCGTTTTGCTTTTTATAGTCGAGCGCTAGCGTATCGGCTCCGTGAATCGAAACCGCGAACGCTCCCACATAATCGAGTAGCCCGGTTTCCAGCGGAGCGACGAAATCGGCCAGGCTGTAATCCGGACGGGCATCGTTCTTCTCAAACTGTTGGCGCAGCATCGGAAAGCGCGCAATTTCTTTTTCGCGCGTGGCGTCGGTGTAGAGCACGATGTCGTCGCCGATGGTATTGGCAGGCCAGAAACCGTAAGTCGCACGCGCTTCATATAGCTTGCGACGTTTGATCTGCGTGAAGACTTCCTGGGCATCGCTAAATAATTCGCGAGCGGTTTCGCCCACGATTTCATCGTCTAAAATCTTGGGATAAGCACCGTGCAACTCCCACGACTGGAAGAACGGCGTCCAGTCGATGAATTTTTCCAATTCTTCCAATGGCACACGATGAAGCATTTTAAGTCCGGTTACTTCCGGCTCGGCGATGTCTTCTTGCTTCCACTCGATTTGCGGTCTGCGTCTGCGTGCCTCTTCCAGTGAAAGCAGCGGCTTGGCCGAGCGCTTTTTGGCATGGGCTACGCGGTCTTTCTCCTGTGCCGTCTGCGTCGAGTTAATGAACTCATCGCGTTGTTCTTCACTCAACAGACTGCCGACCACGCCTACAGCGCGGCTGGCGTCGAGGACGTGAATGGTAGCCTTGGAATACTCCGGCGCAATTTTGACGGCGGTGTGGATGCGTGAGGTTGTTGCCCCGCCAATAAGCAATGGCAGGTCGAAGCCCTGACGATCCATTTCCCGCGCAACATGCGCCATCTCGTCGAGCGAGGGCGTTATCAAGCCGGAAAGCCCGATAATATCAGCATTGATTTCACGTGCGGTTTTGAGAATCTGCTCGCACGGAATCATCACGCCCAGGTCGATAACTTCGTAGTTATTGCAACTTAATACCACGCCGACAATGTTCTTGCCGATATCGTGGACATCACCTTTTACCGTTGCCAGCAACACTTTTCCAGCCGATGAACTGGCGCTGTCACCAGCAGCAGCTTTTTCGGCTTCCATGTAAGGCAGCAACACGGAAACGGCTTTCTTCATGACGCGGGCTGATTTTACAACCTGCGGCAGGAACATCTTACCCGCGCCGAACAAATCGCCGACGACGTTCATACCGTCCATCAGCGGCCCTTCGATGATTTCGAGCGGCCGCGCATATTTCAGACGTGCCTCTTCGACATCGACATCGACGTACGAATCGAGTCCCTTCACCAGAGCATGGGTGAGACGCTCTTCCACCGGAGCGCTACGCCATGCTTCGGCTTCCTTGGCGGTGCTTTCTGTTCCTGAGCTTTGTTCCTTGATCTTTTCAGCCAGGTCGAGCAGGCGTTCGGTTGCATCGGGGCGGCGATTAAGCAGAACATCTTCGACCTGCTCACGCAACTCCGGCTCGATTTCATCGTAGATTTCGAGCATGCCGGCGTTGACGATGCCCATATCCAGACCGGCTTCGATGGCATGTTTCAGGAACGCCGAGTGCATCGCTTCGCGCACTTTGTTGTTGCCGCGGAACGAGAACGAGATATTGGAGATACCCCCCGATACCTTACAGCCGGGCAGGTTTTGCTTGATCCAGCGCGTCGCCTCAATGAAATCTTTGGCATAATCGACGTGCTCTTCCAACCCTGTTGCGACTGTGAGGACGTTGGGGTCGAAGATGATGTCTTCCGGCGGGAAGGCGCACTCCTCGGTGAGGATTTTATAGGCACGCCCGCAAATTTCCTTGCGGCGTTCGAGGTTATCGGCCTGGCCTTTTTCGTCGAAAGCCATCACCACTGCACCAGCGCCGTAGCGCCGTAGCAAGTGGGCTTGCTCGCGAAACTTGTCTTCGCCTTCCTTAAGCGAAATCGAGTTGACGATCGATTTGCCCTGGGTGCATTTAAGGCCCGCTTCGAGAATGCTCCATTTAGAGGAATCGAGCATGATCGGCACGCGCGCAATATCTGGCTCGGCTGCGATGAGGTTGAGGAACGTCGTCATCAGAGCCTGTCCATCGAGCAAGCCTTCATCGAAGTTGATGTCGATGATGTTGGCACCGTTTTCGACTTGCTGGCGAGCGATTTCCAGCGCGCCGTTCAGATTGCCTTCGACCACCAGGCGCTTGAATTTAGGCGAGCCGGTGACATTGGTGCGCTCACCGACCATCTGAAAATTCGACTCAGGTCGCAGGGTGAGCGCTTCCAATCCCGAAAAACGGGTGTATTTCTCAACCGTAGGCACGACGCGTGGTTTGTAGTCTTTTACGGTTTCGGCAATCGCCGCGATGTGTGCAGGCGAAGTGCCGCAGCAACCGCCGATAAAGTTGAGCCAGCCTTCGCGCGCGTATTCGCCCAGAATTCCGGCGACTTTCTCCGGTGTCCAGTCATACTCACCAAAAGCGTTAGGCAAACCGGCGTTGAGATAGGCGTGGGTATAGATTGGCGAGATGCGAGAAAGCTCTTCCACATAGGGGCGCAGTTCCGTGGGAGCCATGCCGCAGTTAAGTCCCACGCCGATGAGTGGGGCATGGGCAATGGAGTTCCACAAAGCTTCAAGTGTTTGCCCCGAAAGGGTGCGGCCACTGGCGTCGAAGATTGAGCTGGAGGCGATCACCGGCACCCGCTTGCCGCCTTCATCGAAATACTTCTGAATCGCAAAAAGCTGCGCTTTGAGCATCAGCGTATCGATGGAGGTTTCGGGCAGCAGAATATCGGCACCGCCGTCGATGAGACCGCGCACCTGTTCTTCGAATATTTCGACCATGCGATCGAAGGTCAACTCGCGTAGGGCAGGGTTGTTGACGTCGAGCGGAATGGAGAGCGACTTGGTGGTCGGACCCATTGCACCCGCGACGAAGCGGGGTTTTTCAGGTGTGCTGATGGCATCGACCGCGCGCCGCGCGACTTGCGATGCCGCTACGTTCATCTCATAAACGAGTTCTTCCAATCCATAATCGCCTTGCGATATGAAGTTGATGTTGAACGAATTGGTTTCGATGATATCGGCACCGGCTTTGAGGTAGGCGGTGTGAATTTCTTCAATGATTTGGGGTTGGGTTAAAACCAGCAAATCGTTGTTACCCTTGAGAGGGGCGGGGTGCGACGCAAAACGCTCACCGCGAAAATCTTCTTCGGTGAGTTTATATCCCTGAATCATCGTTCCCATCGCGCCGTCAAAGACCAAAATTCGTTCGCGCAAAAGAGAGTCGAGTTGAGAAAAAACATCCATGATTAAAGTGAATTTTAACAAAGCGCAGGCATGTCCGAAGGCCATTTGAGCGCTAAACTGCAAGGTTATGGGTGAATTTATTCCTATAAGTCCGGTTTCGGAGGAAAAAGCCTGTTGTATTCCGCAAACTGAGGCCCGTTCCTGCTGCCGCACAGAGGTTGAGGTGAAGCCGCAAGCCATGCCGGATAGGACGGGTATGATTCACTTATTAGGCGGTAAATTCCTGATGGGCAGTGTTCACGAACAAGCTCGTGCGGCCGATGGCGAAGGGCCGGTGAGGGAAGTGCAGTTAGCTTCGTTCTGGTTAGATGAATGCGCCGTCACTAATGCCCAGTTTGAAGAGTTTGTGACGGCAACGAACTATGTCACCGATGCGGAAAAGTTCGGCTGGTCGTTTGTTTTTCACAAGCACGTTCCGGCGAAGTTGAAAAAACAGGCTCGAGGGATTTCGGGTAGCGCGCCCTGGTGGAGCGGTATCGACGGAGCCAACTGGAAGCGGCCTGAAGGGCCGGGTTCGAATATTCGCAAACGCATGCTGCATCCGGTGGTGCATGTCTCCTGGTTCGATGCAGAGCAGTACGCGGGTTGGGCAGGGAAGCGGTTACCCAGCGAAGCCGAATGGGAATTTGCTGCGCGGGGCGGCCTGGAGCAAAAACTTTATCCCTGGGGCGACGAACTCACGCCCGGCGGCAAGCACCAATGCAATATCTGGCAGGGTAAATTTCCCGACTTCGATTCCGGGGCTGATGGATTTACGAATACTGCGTCGGTGAAAAGCTATCCTCCAAACAGTTTTGGGTTCTACAATATGAGCGGCAATGCCTGGGAATGGTGCAGCGATTGGTGGAGTTTGCCTGCTTCCGCACAACCTCTGGTAAATCCGCAAGGGCCTGAAAATGGCGAGATGAAGGTGATCCGTGGCGGCTCGTTTTTATGTCACCTCTCTTACTGCAACCGCTATCGGGTGGCTGCCCGCACGGCCAGTACTCCCGATTCCACAACAGCACATTGTGGCTTTCGCTGCGCTGCTGATGCATAAGAGGCTCCGGTTGCATTAAAATGGATTGGCAATAAAGACTTAAATCGTCATATCGGCTACTCATGTTTGAGGCCACTACTGAGGTATAGAATGCCCGCAAAAAATCAAAAGACTTCGTCCGAAAAAGCAGTCGCCGTCACTAAAGATTCCAGCACCGAAGAGAGCCGTGCTTTCGAGCACAGCCGTGAGTTCGTGTTGCGTTCGGCGCACGACCGCGACGTGAAGTTCATGCGTCTCTGGTTCACCGATATTCTGGGAACGCTCAAAAGTGTGGCGATTATTTCCGACGAATTGGAAGCGGCGCTCGATGAAGGCGTCACTTTCGACGGTAGTGCCATTGAAGGCTTCGCCCGCAAAGATGAAAGTGATATGATCGCCAAGCCCGATCCCAACACTTTTTCCATTTTGCCGTTTCGCCCTGTCGATGGCGGTGCTGTGGGAAAGATGTTTTGCGACATTACTTTGCCCGACGGCAGCCCTTCGGAGACCGATACCCGCTCCGTTCTCAAGCGCCAGTTGAAGGTAGCAGCAGATATGGGCTATAGCTTCTACGTAGGCCCGGAGATGGAGTTTTTCTACTTCAAGGCACCGCCTGAGGGCCAAAAGCCGCAGCCCATTCCTATCGATGACGGCGGCTACTTCGACCTGACGCCGATGGACGTGGCTTCGCCCCTGCGGCGCAAAACCGCTTTGACGCTGGAGCAGATGGATATCGGTGTGGAGTCGAGCCATCACGAAGGCGCACCCTCGCAGCATGAAATCGACTTGCGTTATACCGATGCGCTGACCATGGCCGATAGCGTGATGACCTTTCGCCTGGTCGTGAAGGAAGTCGCTTCGGAGAGCGGTTACTACGCGACCTTCATGCCCAAACCGTGTGCCAGCTATAACGGTAGCGGCATGCACTTGAACATGAGCTTGTTCAAGGGTGGGAAAAATGCATTTCACGATGCCAACGATCCCGATAAGCTCAGTAGCGTGGCGCGCTACTTTATAGCCGGGCTTTTAAAGCATGCGCGTGAGCTAACGTTGTTCACCAACCAGTGGGTCAATAGCTACAAGCGTTTGGTGCCGGGCTTTGAAGCGCCCACGCGCGTGACCTGGGCAATGCGCAATCATGCCGATTTAGTGCGAGTGCCAAGCGTCAAGCCAGGCCGTGAGAGCAGCCGCCGCGTGGAATATCGCTCACCCGACGGAGCCTGTAACCCCTACCTGGTGTTTGCCCTGCTGCTGGCGGCGGGCCTGGAAGGCATTAAGAAGAAATACTCTTTGCCGCCGGTCAGTGATGCGGAAGGCTCTGAAATTCTTCCCGACGATCTCAACGAAGCCATTCAAGCGGCCAGCCAGAGCGCCTTGGCTCGGCGGGTATTGGGGGATTCACTCTTTGACAAATTTATCGCCAACAAGCGCATGGAGTGGATGGAGTATCGGGGGCAGGTCCACGAATATGAGTTGGATCGCTATTTGAAAGTGTTGTAATACCAATCCCGGATATTAAGTTCCTATTCCGTATAAGAGAGACCATCTCCTCTTCAGTCCGTCATCCTCGCGAACGCGGGGATCCAGAAGGTGGGGTTTTCCAGGCACGGCGGGTTGAAAATAAGCATAAACCCCATCAGATAAACAAAAAGCTGTGTACTGGATCCCCGCGTTCGCGAGGATGACGGGCTCAAAAGCTAACCGTTGACTTCAAAAATTCAGCGATTTATTACTCTCAAGCAACAGGGATTTCAGGAAGTTAATTTACAGGATTGGTATAACCAGCCCGAATTCTCGAAAAGAGAAGACTGGCATAAAAAAGAGGACGCGCCAATGGCGCGTCCTCTTTTTTATGCGATGAAATTTATGCTTTGCCGAGGCATTCGCGGACGTAGTCCAGGCTTTTTGCCAGATTAGCAGCCTTCTCATCGGCGCTGTCGCCGGTGATGCCGCATTCATAAGCCAAATAACCGTCGAAGCCGTTTTCTTTGAGAACCTTGAACGATGACACGAAATCGATGTCGCCGGTGCCTGGCTGCATGCGGGTGTTGTCGGCCAGGTGAATGTGGGTGGTGTAACCTTTGGCGTCGCGGAACGCTTCGGGCGAGTTGGTTTCTTCGATGTGCATGTGGAAGAAGTCGGAGAGCACGCCCAGGCCTTCGGTCTGGCCCGAGGCCTTGATCACGCGGATAGCATCGCTCTGCTTACGCAGGTAATGTTGCTCATAGCGGTTGAGCGGTTCCAGCATGAACAGGGTTTTGTGCGCGGCGGCATGAGCGCCCACTTCGCGCAGAGCGGCCAGCATCAGTTCTTCTTCAATTTCCAGCGGGGAAGCGAAGGGCGACAGGTCGGGAACGACCGGAGGGCCAAAGATGGGGGGCACGATCTGGCCGACGGCACCGACTTCGCCACAGAATTCGAGGATTGCCTTCGAACCATCGATGCTGCCGCGACGCAAAGCGAGGTCGGGATGAAGAAAGTCGAAGCTGCGTTCGCCCTTGGGACAGCCATTACCGCAGACGCTGGAAATCGGCACAATGCCGTTGATCTCTTCAGCAGTTTTGCGAAGCACGGGTGCTCCACCGGAGAAAGAAAGTTCGAGGCCCTGGACGCCGTGATCGGCAGCCCATTTGGCTTTGTCCTGAGTGCTGTTGCCGGGCAACAGACCTAACTGAACGGCAATTTTCATGAAAAAATCCCTTGAAAAAGAATGTGGTCATTGGCATTGAACCACAATTCAAAGGTTATGGCAAAGACGAATGAAAGATAAATCACCGATTAACAGGCATGAACGCATATTTTGTTTCAGAAAAGGAAAAAAGCGCGATTTATTGAATAAAAAATGACAAATAAATTACTTCGATTCTGGAGAATACCGAATGCTTTGAGTTACTTCAGAACCCAGTCTGTGTAATCTGTGTCAATCTGTGGCTAATTTTCCTTATGACTTGACGAACATTTGGGTGACCCAGAGGTCGCCGTTGGCATTGGCGACAAAGCCGATGCCGATGCGGGTGGGCATGCCATGTAATATATTGGCTCGGTGGCCAGGCGAATTCATCAATGAATTATGGGCGCGCAGGGCTTGTTCGTCGCTGATTTGTTGCCTGCCGCCCCAGGAGCGGTAAACGTTCTCGGCGACAAAATGTGGCGTTTTGCCGGTGCCCAGGCGATAGCGGTCGAGCGGAGTGCGGCGGCTGGGTGTTGGGGATTCGTGCGCGAAATATTTTAAATCACGCATTTCAGCCGAATGAGCACGAGCGATTTCACTTAGCGTGGAATCGAGCACCAGCGGCTTGAGGCCGTTTCTAATGCGTGTGGCGTTAACATGCTCGTACAGAAGGTTTTCAAGCCTGGTGAGCCGGGCATCGGTTTGAGCCAGTCGGGCAGGAGTGGTATTTTGGGCATGAGCCGGAAGCAAAGCCTGGGTAACGGGCAAAAGTGTGGCAGCGACTATCAGGCAGGCGGGGAAGAGTTTTAAAATTTTCACGTCTGAATCAGACGACAGGGTGCGGGAAAAGTTGCGTCAAGCAAAAAACGAAAAGCCGAAGCAAAATATTTTTGCTTCGGCATAATTCGTGAAACTTTTCTGGAAAATTAGAGCGGCGGATTTTCCTTGTGAGCCGTCTCGATGACGAGCATGACTTCGCGCACTTCTTCGGGCGTGATGTCCATGGCGGCACCCTCACGCAATACGGAATAAACGTTGTCGTAGAAGTCGGTGGGAACTTCGGTGGTCGAAGGACGGGTCTCTTCTTTCCACGGCAACACGTCGCCGCTGCCGTAGGCACGGTTTTCCGGGGTGCCTTCGTTAACGGTGAGCGGCTGCAGTTCGGCGGGATCGAAATACTTCAGTTCGCTTTCCTTACCATCCGAACGTAAAGTGCCGGCAGTGCCCAGCAAAGTCCATTTGTATTCGGGGAAGGCGCAACTGGTGGAAACTTCGAGGTCGATCACACGGCCGTTTTCGCCCTTCAGGAGGATTTTGGTGTGGTCGTCGGCATCGCCCACGTCGGTGGTGAGCTGGAGGTCGGTGAAGATGCGCTTTACCGGTGAATCCAGCAGCAACAAAGCAGCGTCGATGAAGTGGGGACAGGTATTGTTCAGGTTACCGCCACCGAATTTCTGCAGAGTCTGCCAGTCGTTACGACGGTTAAAGCCCAGAGCGCGGATACGAATTTCAAAAACGTTGCCCAGGATACCGCTTTTAATGACCTCTTTGATGTGTTGGACGTCGGTGTGATAACGGTAATTCTGGTGAACGAACAGCTTTTTGCCCGAGGCCTTGGCGGCTTCAATCATGGCATCGGCTTCTTCCACGTTCATGGCCATCGGCTTTTCCACGATGACGTGGCGGCCCGACTTTAAAACGGCAATGGCGTGGGCGGCGTGATCGACGGACTGGGAGGCGATTGCTACGATATCGACATCGCTATCGCGCAGCAAATCATCGATGTTGGTGAAGGTCTGGCTGCCAAATTCTGTTTTGGCCTCATTCAGGCGGTCTTCCTGCAGGTCGCTGACCGCGGCGATTTGAAATCGCTTGTCGTCGCGCATACGGCGAACGTGAATACCCCAACCGGCCCGACCCAGGCCAACGACGCCTACCTTGATAGGTGTGTTTTCTGTGCTCATGTTATCCTTTCTACTGATTTTGCTACGTTAAGATACTTTACCAAAACGAAAAAAGTGAGATGGAACTTTCTCTTACCACACCTGTCGTAAAACGCAAGTTTGTAAGTCTGGTTATGCCCTTACGATTTCTAAGACCACTCCTCCTCGCATTCTTGCTGGGATGTTGCCTTTCGCCGCTTGCCGCTCAGGACGCCCCCCAGTTTCTTCCCGACGAAGCTGAAGAGAATATCAATATTGCGTTTACTCTTCATTCCGCCCCGCGAGGCACTTTTTCGGCGGTCTTCGATTACCAGGATGCATCCAATTACTACGCACTGGACTGTGCGCCCGGCAGCATCGCTTTTCGTTCGGTATTGAATGGCCATTCTCATCGTTTGGCCAATGCGACGATAGCCTGGAAACCGTCGGCACAAATTATTATTCAACGCCGCCCGTGGTTGATGCAGGTTCTCGTGGATGACACGGTAGTGTTAACGGCTTACGATGTGACACTGACAGAAGGTAAAATCGGCCAACTCGCAACCGGCGGCTGGAAATGGAGCATTCCGCGAGTGCAGCCGACAGAAGCCGAACTCTACTTCAATGACGATTTCACCCGTGAAGAAGGCAAAAGCGGTGAATGGAAAACGGCATTGGGCAGTTGGAAGCTGACCTCTTCCAGCGATAATATCAATACCGGTAACCAGTCGATGAGCGCCAACCCGTTTTCTTACGAAGCGGTTGCCAGTTCCACACCGTCGTTCACCTCTACAGGACGTGCTTTTTGGGACAGTTATGACGCCCAGGTATCGGTGCGTCCGCAGGCGCAAGGCACAGTAGGGCTGGCATTTTACGTGCAAGACCAGAAGAACTACCTGGCATTCCTGTGGAGTTCGGAAGAAGGTACTCAGGCCCGGCAATTAGTAAAAGTTTCCAACGGGCAAACGCGCGTGCTCGCCAGTGCGCGCGGGGCCTTTTTACCGCGTCAATGGTACAGACTGGGAGTGCGCACCTCGCCTGGTATTGTCGAGGCATTCATTGACGGCACTTCAGTATTTCGGGCGAATGACAACTCGTTTGGCCAGGGCGGTATCGGGCTATACGCTCTTCAAACCGCTGCAAATTTCGACGACGTCCGGGTGCGTTCCTACCCCTACTTCCGTCAAGACTTCAACGGCCCCACCGGCGGCGCCTGGACGCCGCAAGGCGGTTTTTGGCGCGCGGCTGACGGTATCCTCAACGCCGCCCCGAAACCGGAAGAGGGCGGTGCGACTCGCATGTTACTGGCGGGTAGCGATGATTGGGCTAATTACGAGATGATGGCGTCGGGTAAACCGGGTGAGGCTGGTTCGTGTGGCTTAGTGGTTGGTTATCGCGACGAAAAGAATTACACCGTTTTGCGTTGGGCCGGCAGTAAAAGCACATTGCCGTTCAAAGGTCGCGCTCAGTTGCTGCGCTATGATAATGGTAGCGCTCGCATTTTAGGCGATGTTGCTGCACCCGTGAGCGATGCCGAAGGTTTTTCGAGAATAAAACTGCGTTTTCGCAGCGGAGCGATTACGGCATTTGCCCAAACAGAACAGGGAAGTGAAATGCTGGCTCAGACGGCCGATGAAAAGTTGCAAAGCGGCCGGGTAGGGCTGTGGGTGCAGGGCACGGCGGCGGTTTCGTTTCGCGAAGTCGTGATGTTCTTACCGCCTGAACCCGATGCGCCCAAGGTTGCGCCCAAGATGGAAAGCGATGCGCTCATGGTGGGTTGGGCCTCGCCAGCCGGTGAATGGCCGTCGCGCAAAGTGGGCAACGAGTTGGAATTCTGGAACACGGGCGAATTTTTTGGCGATTTGCAGGCAGAATATTTATGGCGTCCAGCCGCAGTCGGTGCCAATGCCGTCGAATGGGCGCTCCGTGCGAACGCAGACAATTTTGCCAGTGGTTATGTGCTACGTGCTGAAGGCAAAGACACGTTAAAACTAACGCTATCGCGTGGTAATGAACAGCTTCGCACCGCGCAAATCGATTTAAAACCGCTGGAAGTCAGCGATGAGAATCCGGCCAAAATCCAGGTCGAATTGGAAGGCAAGGCGATTATGGTTTCGGTGGGCGGTGTGCCCGCGCTCAGCTTCTTGCCCGAAGCCACAGCAGTGGTGCCCGGTGGAACCCGCCTGGCGGCCCGCGGTGTGGCTAATGGCGGTCAGTTTATTCTGGCGGCGAAAGATTTGCGTGCCGTGAGCGCCAACCGCGACGACTACACTTTCAACGAAGCGCCGACCGATTGGTATGCTCCTTCGGGCAACTGGAATATCTTTTCGCGCTGGCCTTGTTATGCCGACTGGTCGTTTTTTGGTGGAAAGGGCTTGAACCCGGTCTTGTGGAGCAAACGCGAATATTCCGGTGATATTGTGGTGGAGATGTATGTCCATCCGCAGATGAACTTGCCTAAGGATATGGGCTATTCGCACCCCGGTGACCTCAACGTGACCCTTGCCGGTGACGGCAAAACAGCGGCTTCGGGGTATTCATTCGTATTAGCTGGTTGGTCGAACACGCGCAGTGCTATTCTCAAAAATTCGCAGGTTGTGGCTGAAAATCGCGGTGATAAAGCCATCTTCTATAGTGCGACCAACCAGAACTCAGGATTTCACCGGCGTTGGTTCTACGTGCGCGCTGAAGCACGCCGTGCCGTGCAAGACGGTAAGAACGGAGTGCGCCTGAAGTTTTTTGTAGACGAAAACCTGATGGGTGAATACTTCGACGCTACGCCGTTGGAAACTTTCGCGCGTGGGCGTGTCGCGTTCTGGACTGTTGACGGCGCGATGATGATTGCCCGTGCCAAAATTGAAAACGAAACTCCAGGCGTAGCTTCGCTCCCAGCCGGTCTGCCGGATGCGGCGCGAAGCGTGTCGCCGAGCAATGTGAGTGGTGAACGTTTGTATGCGCGCCCGCTCATACACGATGGCCAGCCGACGGCGTTGGTGGAAGCCGTCTCCGGCACCGATAACGGCACTTTCAAAGTGACTAATCCCACCGGGGGCGGGCAGTTTGGCGTCACATTGTACCGTCCTGCCGGTGACGATGCCTGGCGTATCGATGCGAATGCGCGCTACGAAATGGAGATGTTGCTGCCGAATGAGACCAAAGTCGATCTTTATTTCACCATCGATGGTGTGCGTCATGTTGTCGAAGTGAGCGGCGAACAACGGCCCGAAGCCAGTGCCAGAAGTTTGGGGCATGCCTCGCAAGCTCCCGGTGTGTTGGAGAATGGCCGCAGTTGGCGTCATATTTCGTTTGCACTGGGACAGGGGCTTAAGGCACTCTATCCGCAAAGCCAGACCTGGGCGGTGCAGAAAATTGAAATCGGGGCGCTGCATGGCGATGAATATCGCTGGCAGGGTTTTTCCGGCAACCCTTTGGGTGCCGATTATCATGTCAGGAATGCGCGCTTGCGCTAAGCCGAGTGGAAAAAGTCTTTGCGCCACATTGCGCGGGTGTAGTTAAAATCTTCTCATGCAAAATGCCGCTGTTGCTGCTGTTTTCGATGAAATTGCCGATTATATGGAATTAGCCGGTGAGAATTCCTTTAAAATCCGGGCCTATCGCCGTGCCGCTGAAGCCGTTGCCAATTATGAAGGCGCGATTGAAGATGCGGCCGAGAACGGTGAGTTGCGTTCGATTGAAGGGCTGGGTGAAGCGACTGCTGCCAAGGTGAGCGAATTCCTCGCCACCGGCGCGGTGCGCTATCTCGATCGCCTGCGGGAAGAATTCCCACCGGGATTACTCGACTTGATTCGTGTTCCCGGCCTTGGACCCAAGAAGGTGTCGCAACTCTATCGCGACAAGCAAATCGACAGCGTGGAAGCGCTCAACGTCGCATTGGAAACCAATGCGTTACAAGGTGTTTCCGGGTTTGGGCCTAAAACCATCGAAAATATCAAGAGCGGTTTGCGGCGCATGGCGCAGATGAGCAAGCGCTTGCCGTTGGGCGATGCTTTGCTGCTGGCGGCCAGCATTGTAAAGGGTGTCGAGTCTTTGCCGGGTGTCGAGCGAGTTGAAGTCGCCGGTTCCCTGCGGCGCGGTAGCGATACGGTAGGAGACATCAATCTGCTGGCGGCGACTAATGATGTCGCAGCGACACTGGCCGGTTTTGTTGAGTTGCCGCACGCGTTGGTTGTGAGCGAGCAGGACGAAAAGAGTGCCAGTGTGCGCGTGCGCCCGGGAATCGAGGTGCGATTACGCGCCACGGCTCCTGAGGCGTTCGGTTTTAACTTTTTCCGCGCTACGGGGTCGCATGCACATTTTGAAGCGGCACAGATAGCCGCCAGTGAGCGCGGGTTAGAATTGCGTGAAGACGGCCTGTTTCGTGATGGCGTAGCTGTGGAGATTCCTACCGAAGCGGCATTTTATGAACTGTTAGGCGCACCGTTTATCGAGCCTGAATTGCGTGAAAATCGAGGGGAAATTCCGGCGGCGCAGCAGGGCCGTTTGCCCAGGCTGATTACCAGCGCCGATATCCGGGGCGATTTGCATTCGCATTCGACCTGGAGCGACGGTGTGCTGTCGATTCGCCAGATGGCGCAGGCGATGCAAGCCCGCGGTTACGAGTATTTCGCCGTCACCGACCATTCCAAGGCGCTGGCAATGGCGAATGGGCTGAATGCTGAGCGCTTGCGGGAGCAGGCGAAAGAAATCGCTGAAGTTCAGGCTGAGTTTCCCGATCTGAAAATTCTACGCGGCATCGAATGCGATATCATGCGCGATGGCAGCATGGACCTGGACGACGATATTTTACATGAACTCGATATTGTAGTTGCCAGCGTGCATTCAGGTTTCACTTTTGACGAAAAAACGCAGACCGAGCGCGTCCTCAAGGCGATTGCGCATCCGGCGGTAGATATCGTGGCGCATCCCACCGGGCGGATTCTGGGTGTTCGCCCGCCTTACGACATTAACGTACCGGAGCTGATTGCAGCGGCGCGTGAGTATTCCACCTGTCTGGAAATCAATGCCAGCGAACGGCTCGACTTAAGTGATGAAAACGCTTTTGCAGCCCGTGAGGCCGGGGTATTACTGGCTATTGATAGCGATGCCCATTCGGCGCGCATGTTGCCGAATGTAGAACTGGGCGTGCTGACGGCGCGTCGGGCCTGGTGTGAAAAAAAGCATGTTCTGAACGCCAAACCTACGGCGGAGTTGTTGCAGTGGTTGCAGCGGCCCGAAGCGCGGCGATAACTATTCCTAAATTTTCGATGAAAACAGCAATATTAAAATTAAGTGACCGGGTGACGATTGTTGGTGGTGTGTTGCAGGAATACTCCGTGCGACTGGACGGCCTGACAGGCATCATTACCTCCAGCCGTTACGATGCTCCGCCCGGGACGTTGGCGGTCTATGTCGATTGGCACACTTCAATCTACGCCGACCGGGTAGACGAACTACCGAAATGGGTTAACGTGCCACCGGAGTTCCTGAAGAAAATCGAGGTCAAACCGGTGTTGCGGTTGGTGCCTCAAAAGGAAGGGGAGAGCTGAAAAGCCGGTGTGCGGGCTTGTGGTATTTCTTGACCCGATACCGTGAATTCTTTATCCTCAACCTGAAGCCAATACCTTAAAAACCTTATGATCGAAGTCCAAAACCTCAGCAAAGTCTATGGCGCGTCGCGCGCGGTGGAAGATATTTCCTTTGAAGTCGGTAAGGGTGAAATCCTGGGTTTTCTCGGCCCCAACGGTGCCGGAAAAACCACGACCATGCGGGTCCTTACCTGTTTCATGGCCCCGACTTCGGGCACGGCACGCATTGCAGGTTTCGACATCCTGGACAATTCGCTCGAAGTGCGCCGCAATATCGGCTATTTGCCCGAAAGCGCACCGCTTTACACCGAAATGACGGTGCGTGATTACCTGAATCACGTGGCGGTGATTCGTGGCGTCCCCAAATCCAAGCGCAACGAAAGGCTTGAAGCTGCGCTCGATGCGGGGAAAATTGAGGACCGCGCCGATACCATCATCCGCAAGCTGTCTAAAGGCTACCGCCAGCGCGTAGGGATTGCCCAGGCGGTGATTCACGATCCGCCGGTGCTGATTCTAGACGAACCTTCGGCTGGCCTCGACCCGCGCCAGCGCGTGGAAACCCGGCAGTTCATTCGTTCGTTGGCTAAAGACCACACGATTATTCTTTCGACCCACATTTTGCCTGATGTTCAGGAGACTTGTGATCGCGTGGTGATTATCAATAAGGGCAAAATCGTGGTGCAGGACACCACCGCAAACCTGGCGGGGCGTGGCGGCAGTGCCGAAGGCGTCACCATCATGCTCAAGCGACCCGCAACCGATGTGGCGACGAAGCTGCAGGCTCTCTCTGGTGTGGCAAAAGTGCAAGCTCAGGAAAGTATAGGTTCCGAAAAGAGTTTCGCGGTGAGTGCCCAGCCCCAGGCCGATATTCGCGAAGCCGTGGCGGCGCTCTGCGTGCAGGAGAATTGGGGACTGCTGGAACTGGCACACACGCGCACCACACTTGAAGACGTGTTCCTGGATTTGACGACCAAAGACGAATAAATCATCGGCCCTATATTATGCTGCTCTTACAGAGGGCGGCGACACATTCAATCATGGTGAAAATCGGACATATTTGCTGGAAGGAAATGAAAGCCTACTTCACGTCGTGGGTCGCCTATGCGATTCTGGCGGGATGGGTGTTCATCGGTGGCCTCACCTTTTATCTTTTGCTCATGGCGGCGTCTTCGCCCGGCGGCGCAAATTATCAGCTCACTCCCATCTACAATAATCTGGTGGTTATGCTGATTTTCATTGCACCGCTGCTTACCATGCGCTTATTGGCCGAAGAACGCAAAGAAGGCACGATGGAAATGCTCTTCACCTCACCGCTCACCGAGTGGCAGGTGGTGCTGGGCAAGTTTTTCAGCGCCTGGGCATTCGTGGCATTGATGGTGGCGCTCACCGTTCATTTTCCTATTTTTTCAGCCAAATACGGCTCGGTGGATTTTGGCCCGGTGTGGGGCTGCTACCTGGCCCTGGTTTGCGTGGGGGCTGCTGCTGTGGCGTTTGGTATCTTCTGCTCCAGCCTCACCGATAGCCAGGTAGTGGCGGGCTTTCTCTCTTTTGGCGGCTTGCTGGTTTCATGGATGCTCAGTTGGTTGGGGCAGGGGCTGGCCGGTCAGAGCGACCTGGTAGCATTCATCGCGCATTGGTCGATCTACAGCCATTTCGATCGCATGATGCAGGGGGCGGTCGATAGTAAGGATTTAATTTTCTTCGTTTCTTTTGCGGCGCTGTTCCTCTTTGCAACGGTGCGTGTTTTGGAAAGCCGGAAATGGCGTTGAGCTGTCGCGGCAACAGTGCTTTTAGTAACGATTTATGAAAGACAAATTTCTCGTCAAATGGGCAGGCGCATTCTTGCTGGCTGCGGCATTATTCGCCCTGGCCGCACTGCTGGCGTTCGGCAGTCAGGGGCGGCAGAGCGACTGGGGCTGGGGCTTCACCGTTTTGGGCCTGGTAAGCCTGGCAGCCTGGTTTTTCGGGCGTCGTGGCCAACCCAAAGCTGCCGGTGATAAATATGCCCGTCAGCGTTTCGTGCTGGGACTCAATGCCATCGTTTCGGTGTTGCTGGTTCTGGTGCTGTTGATCGGTGTCAACTACATCGCGGCGCGGCGCAACAAAGTGTTCGATCTCACCAAGAGCCGCATCAACTCATTGGCCGCTCAGACTACGCAGGCGATCCGCGACCTGAAAACGCCGGTGAAACTTACCTATGTGTGGGCACCTTCGGAGTATGTGCCGTTAATTGATCCGGCAGCCCAGTCGATCCTGGAAGCCTATCGGGGAACCGATAGTAATAAGGTGAAGGTCGAATTCATCAACGCCGTGCAAGATCCGCTGAAATTCCAGTCGTTGGGGCTGAACTCTTTCAGTGGGCAGCCGATTCTGGTGGTTGAAAAAGCAGATGCCAAGAAAGAGGGGAATGCCGCGCCTTCGGCTCGTCAGGAAATCGGCATGGTCGATGAGCAAAATATCACTTCGGCAATTCTGAAGTTGAACAATCCCGAATCACGCGTGATTTATCTGCTCGCCGGACACGGTGAACAGCTTCTGGCTGCAAGTGGCAATGTGCCCATGACAGCGGCACGGGCGGCACTGGAAAGCCAGAACTACACTATTAAGACTCTCTCGATTATTGGTGCCAAGGCCGAAATTCCCAAGGATGCCGCAGCGATTCTCGTGCTGGGGCCGCAGGTCGATCTTTCAGCACAGGAAGAACAAAAACTCAAAACCTATCTGGCTGGTAAGGGGCGATTGGCGCTTTTCTTCCAATTACCGCGCCAGCCGCTGCCGCGTTGGAAAAGCCTGGCAAGATCGCTGAGTGTGGAAATGGGCGAAGGACTCGTGCTTGAACTCGACCCCAGTAAGAGTGGAGGGAATCCGCAAATTGTAGCTGCTGCAGTTGAGGACCCCACGCGCCATCCGGTTCTGCGCAGTATTAGCGGCACCGTGCTTTTCCCTGGTTTGTTGCCGCTGAAGGTTGTGCCCGCTTCTGCAGAAAACGCGAATCCGCAAACCGTCCCCAATGCTACGGCGTTGTTTGAGACTTCAATCAATTCCAATAGCCTGTCGAGTAATGGCCGCGATCTCAAACAAGGTGGTGCAGGCCCATTCGCTGCGGCAATAGCGATCGAAAAGCAAACCGGCGCTCGTGTCGTGGTGGCCGGTAACGCCAGTTTCGCCTCCGATGGAGCGTTCAATCAGTATGGTAACGGTAGCTTTTTCCTGGGTGCCGTGAACTGGGTCGTGGGTAACGACGCTTTGGTGACGATTCCGCCCAAGCAGCCCATCACCAATTCCATCAACATGACGAGCGGCACCCGTAATTTCGCGGCACTGCTTTCACTGGCAGTCTTGCCGTTGGGAGTGTTGCTCCTAGGCACCGTGGTGTGGTGGAAGCGTCGCTAAACGGATCGCAATGAAACAACTTTACACAACGCTCGCCCTACTGGTCGTCGTGGCCGGAATTGGCGGCTGGATCTATTTCAACGAGCGAGGCCCGGTTTCGCAAACCGGCAATACCGTGCTGTTGCGGATTTTGCCGCAAAACGTGCAGACGCTGGTCATTGAACCTGCATCTCAACAGCGCCTGGAAATTACCCGTAATAAAGACGGTTGGCAAGTGCAGCGGGTAGGGACTCAATCGGTTTCTGTTCCCGCAGATAGCGATATTGTTGATGCCTTGCTGGATGCCACGCAGTTGTTGGAAAGCCCGGCGGTTGTGGAAGCAAATGATGCGAGTAAGCTGGCCGAATTCGGCCTGGAGAGGCCCAGCAGCACTTTGATTATCAATGATGCGAAAATCGAATTCGGGAAAAAACCTTCATTCGATGCCACCGCAATTTATGCTCGTGTTACCAGTTCGAGTAAGCCGCAAATTACGCTGTTACCTGTCAATATTGCGGAATTAGTGGACCGCCCGTTTAGCGACTGGCGCGACAAAGCTGCGTTGCGGGTGAAAGCTGAAGATACGACGGAACTGAAGGTAAACGCACCTGCGATTAAAGCCAGTTTTGAGCGCATTTTCAAAGGTGGAGACGGCGAACCTGACCAGTGGCTGATGAAAACTCCGGTGGAAGACCGCGCCGATGCCGGTGCGATTCGGGTATTATTCGACCAGTTAGCACAGACTAAAACTCCGCAATTTCTAGAGGATAATCCGCAAAACCTCGTCAAATGGGGGCTCGATAAACCTGTGGCGGATGTAGAAGTAACCACCGCCGGGGTGAAAAACAGCCTTCGCATCGGCAAAGTGGTGCCGGGTGGCCGGGCAGCGCAAAACTCCATTTCCCGCGTTGTGTTTGTAGTGCCGGAAACCGTGCTCGACTTGCTTTCCCGTCCGCATCGCAATTGGCGCGATAAGCAGATCCTTCGCTTTAGCACGCAGGACGTGCAAAGCATGAAGGTGACGGCTCGAGGTAAGGCCGTATCACTCCGTTATGACGGTAAGGGGTGGGGCTTGAGCGATGGCGATAAACCGGCCAATACGGCAGGCGTTCCGCAGGCCGCGATCGACATTCTGGTTGGTTTGCAGGGCCTCACGGCGCAGGATTTCATCAACCAATTAAAAGATCTCAAGGCCTATGGACTCGATAAACCGGCTCTGCAAGTCGAGTTGCAAAGCGGCGATTGGAACGCGCCTAAGATTCTTCAGTTGGGGAGTGCAGGCGGTAAAGTTTACGCTCGCGTCGCTGAGACTGGCGACTACAAGGCGACGGTTTATGTATTGCCATCCACATCTCTGGAATCATTCAAACTCGCACTTGATGCACTGGTGGGTAAACTTTAAAGCGCTATTGCTTCCGATAGGCGGCAGGGCTGACATTGAAGACGCGCGTAAAGGCGTGAGTAAACGCCTGGGTATTGGCATAGCCAGCTCGCGCCGCGATTTCTTTGATGGGAATCTCAGGGACTTTCACCAGGTTGGCTGCTGCGGCGCGCATCACGGTTTCCAGGATATATTGTTGGGGAGTTTGCCGGATAATTTGACGAAAGCAGCGAGCGAAATAATCGGCAGAGAGCCCCATCTCCGCTGCCATTCGCTTCACATTCCAGTCGATACTTGGGTCGTTTTGAATTTTCCCTAACAATGGCCAGAGTGCGTGACGAAAATCGGCTGCCGGTTCGGCGATAGCCGATTGTGGGTGTTGGTCGATAAGCTCGACTAAACATAACGACATCACGGCAGTAATCTGTTCGCTTGCCAGGGGCTTTTCAACCAGATTGCGCGTGACCATATCTTCAATGCAAAGTCTTAGGTGCGCAGGGACGGTGAAGCGTTGGAACTCGGTGCCCAACATGGGCCAGAGGTGGGGAGTGAGATGGAACTTGAATGAACACCACCGAAACGGATTAGCGCAATTCACACCGTGCCATGTTAGCGGCGGAATGAGCCAGGCATCGCCAGGGCGTCCGGTTTGTTCTTCGCCGTCAGGGCGGGTGAGGGTGAATTCTCCATCAAGAATGACGTCTAATTGGTGATAATGATGGAGATGAAGCCGATTTTTGTGGCCATCAGGGATGCCAGAGTAGTCGTACCAGATGATGTCGGTGATAACCGGCTTGACCTGATCCGGTTCCACTTTGTAGGCGTCGTCATAGGGCGTAATCGGGGTAATATTCATAAAAAAGCGGATTCAGACAATGATTGGCCGGATAAAGTCACAGTATAAGTGGTTTATAGGGCCTGTAAAACGGGTATATTATTGACGTTGAAATCATTTGAATAGCGGAGTTTGAATTATGCAAATCGGGCCATCTTTTACCAGGAGCACACGCGGTTTTACTTTAATAGAATTACTTGTTGTTATTGCTATCATCGCTATACTTGCGTCAATCCTGTTCCCGGTATTTGCCAGGGCGCGGGAGAATGCACGCCGTGCCAGTTGCCAGAGTAACCTCAAGCAGATGAATCTGGGGTTGACACAATATACGCAGGATTACGATGAACGGCATCCTCCGTATTCCGACAGTGCTCCTGCCGGAAGTCGCATTGGTTGGTCACAGCGAATTCAACCCTATTTGAAAAGCACTCAGCTTTTGCAGTGTCCTAGCGAAAGCGATGCACCGGGAACGAATCCCGATCCGTATTTGGATACGGAGTTTACCGATTACGCTTACAATCTTTGGGTTGGCGGTTACGATCGAGTGGGGAGTAGTACCGGAAGTGGTTTCTTGGGTGCGGGGCTAAGCAATTCGGTGTTTACTCAACCATCGCTAACGGTGTTACTGACGGATTATAATCCCAATGTTTCCTATGCCTATGTTACCGGTGATCGTGCTGCGGCAAACGGCACCTGTGGCGGTTATTCGTTTCCCTTGACTACCGGGGCAGGTATAGCCTTGCTCCCTAATGCCTTACGTCATTTCGATGGTGTCAATTTCGCCTTCGCCGACGGGCATGTTAAGTGGTATAAGGGACGTCGTTCACCGGCGACCACACTACAAGGCTACATTGAAAGTGCTTATAGCGCCTGTACACCCGGCAGCATTTCAGGCAATAACCCGACATTTAATCCGGCACCGTAAGCAAAGTGAAAAATGAACGAGCGGCCCGACGATTACGCCGGGCCGCTTTTGGGTGATAGGGCATAAGCATGAAGATTTTCAATCGGACAAGACGGTATCTCCCTGTTCTCGGCTGTTTGCTGGCATTGCAATTCGGTTGTGTGGCACAGGGTAAGCCCGAATTGCTTGGTGTGCCGGTCAACATCTCGGAGAATCACGGACGTATGGCAGTGGAGATCGACGGTCAGCCGTTTATCGCCGCCTTCGCCTACGATCGCGGCCCTACCGGGCCGCGCAATTCGCTCTTAATTATCGATGCCAAAACCGGGGAAGCGCAGCAGTATTGGTATCCCCGAGAGTTTGCTTCCAACGGTGCCATGTTCCACATGCTTCGTGCCGATAACGGTTGTATTTACACGACCATCGGTGAAGAGTTCGTCGAGTTCAATCTGCGCGAGCGGCGCTGGAACCTGGCTTTGCCCATCGACGGGCTGGCGATGTCGTTCACACAATCGCCGGACGGCAAAATCTATTTCGGCACTCATCCCAAGTCTTCACTGTGGGAGTTCGACCTCGCCACACGCAAGCTGCGGCGGGTGGGGCAGTTGGACGCGACCGAGCAGTATCCTTTTTCCGTCGCTGCCGATGGGTGTGGTTGGGTGTATGCCGGTATCGGTACGGCGCGTAATAACCTGGTGGCGATGAATGTGGTTGACGGCCGCCGGGTGCAGTTGTTGGAGGAATCGAAGCGGCGGGTGGGAAGCGGCCTGGTGGTGCAGGGGGCCGATGGGGAAATCTATGCTAAGGAGCAGCGGGAGAACAACACTGAATTACCATACTTTCGTTTACACGACGGTAAAATATCTTCCATAGAAGCGAAGGAAGTGTCTTTAAAGGCACCGCTCAATATCCATTTTGGCGGTGTTGTGCGGGAATATCCCGATGGCGGCAGGCTGCTGGCCATCGACCTTGAAACCAAGAAAGCCTCTTACCAGGACAAGGCGGGGAAGCGTTACGATATTACCTTCGACTACCAGACCAACGGTTCGCGGATCAGTTCGCTTGTCGCAGGTAACGACGGAGCAATTTACGGTTCGACCAATCACCCCATGCACATGTGGCGATACGATCCGGCGACCGGTGCCCTGACCGATTACGGTGGTTCGCCGGTTATTTCCAGCGGCAATTTTCCCAACCTCATCGCCTGGCAGAACAAGATCGCCGGACCCGTCTATCTGGGGGGCAGCGTGTATGTTTTCGACCCTGCCAAACCGTGGACGGGAGGTATAGGGAGTGGGGCCAACCCTAAGCGAGTCGGTCGTTATAATGTAATGGAACGTCCGCGCGTCGCTTTGCTTTTGAACGATGGGCATATCGCCGTGATGAGCGGCTTCCCCGGCTACGGACACACCGGCGGAGGTATGGTATTCTACGATTTGCAAGCCAATGCCGAGAAACAAGTGCTGACGGCCGATGAACTATTGCCGGGCCATAGCACGATTGCGCTCAGGCAGCTTCCCAATGGCCTTCTGGTCGGCGGAACCAGCACTGAAGCACCCGGCGGCGGAAAGCGCATGGCGACGGCATCGGCGCTGTATCTCATGTCTTCCGACAGCCGGAAGATTCTCTGGAAAACGGAGATCGGTGCGGATATCTATAGCCTGGAAGTGTTGCCCGATGGGAACGTGATAGGAATCACTTCCGGTGCCGAGCTATTTTTATTCGATGCCACTGCGCGCAAAATTTTATGGCGAAAAAGTGTGGCCGAGTTGGGCGCTGTACTTCAGGCCGGGCAGTCGTTCGTGCGCGACGATAAAGGCACGGTTTACCTGGTGCTGTCGCGTTCGATTTCGCGTGTCTCTCCCGATGGCCAACTCACGAAGCTCACCGATTTGACGATTAGTGCCAGTGCCGGTATCGCCATTGTCAATAACATGCTCTACTATGCTGCCAGTTCGCAATTATGGCGCTATCGTTTGCCCTGATGCGGTCTATTGGCAATAAGTAAAAAGAAGTAATTCATGACGAAAACACATGCTCCTTCAACCGTCGAGACGGCGGAAATTTCCGAACCTCTGGCAGTGCAGCCGGCGCGGAACGTCGTTACTTTTCGGTCCTTTTTACTGGGATTGATATTCTGCTCGCTGGTAGCTGCTTTAAACTGCTGGTTAGCAACGGTCTATAACGCCCACATGATCGGCGGTATCCAGATGCCGTTCGTTTCGCTGGCTGTGCTGCTGGTTTTTATTCCGGTGGTCAATTTATCGCTACGCGGTTTGCGCGGTGTGCCTTTTGTGGGACCATTCACCACGATGGAATTGGTCGTGCTCTACAGCATGATGCTCTTTGGCGCACTTCTTTCTACGCCGGGGTGCGATAATGTCTTTTTGACCACCGGAGCTACTCTGTTTTACTTTGGCTCGGCTGAAAACAAATGGGCGCAATTCTTTTACGGTCACGCTCCCTCATGGTTTGCACCGGGATGGGACGGTGTGCGTTTCCAAGCAGAGGTCATCGAGCCGCTGTATCTGGGCGGTTTGTCCTGGGCCGATATTCCCTGGCATGCCTGGGCTGCCATGCTGACGGCGTGGAGTATCTTTCTGGGTTTTATCTATGGGCTACTGTTCTTCACTGCCTTACTGTTTCGTAAGCAGTGGATCGAGCGTGAGTCATTGGCATTTCCATTGGTGGAAGTGCCCTTGCAAATGGTGAAAACCTCTGCCGCAGACGGCACTACGCCGGGCGCGGAGTTCTGGTCTAACCGCACCATGTGGCTGGGCTTGGGAGTGGCGTGTTTCATTCACCTTTTCAAGGGCATGAACGCGGCCTTTCCTGATTGGCCAATTTTCCCCGTGAACGCCTTTAATTTCATCGCCATCACCTTCACCGAACGTCCGTGGAACGTTATTCCTACACTCAAGGCCGAAGTGTTTCTAGGCGGCATCGGTGTTGCCTATCTGCTTACGCGCGAACTGTCTTTTTCGTTCTGGTTCTTTTTCGTGTTCTTTCTTTTGCAAACCGTGATGGGTGAGATGATGGGCTTTCCGGCCGCCAGCCTCAACAATCCCGGTGGGGTGAATTTCATCTTGTCGCAAACCACCGGTGGCTGGTTGATGATGGCGTTGCTGCTCATCTGGGCAGCACGTGAACATTTGGGCCGAATAACCGTTGCGGCCTGGAAAAGTCAGGCGGGAGAGGAAGACGAGCCGTTTTCTCCTCGTTTCATGGTGCTGGGATTTCTCTTTTGTTTTGCCGGGCTGCTCCTCTGGAGTTGGTATGCAGGCATTAATCTGCTCATCGCCCTGGTGTTTTTCGGTATTTTCACTCTCACTTCATTGGTGTTGGCGCGGGTGGTTATCGAAGGCGGCTTCATGTTCCCTCAGGTGCCGTTTTCTCTGTTGGGAACAATGGTGACGAATACCATCGGCTATCAGGCTATCGGCGCGGCCAGCCTGACCAAACTCAGTTTTATTCAACCGGTGGTGGCTTCGGATATGCGCACCAACATTCTCCCGGCGCTCTTGGGAGTGATGAAATTAGGCCGTGAAGTCGGCATCGAACGCAAACAACTGCGCCGTTTGCTGCTGTGCTGCCTCATGGCGATTGTGACGACGGTTGGTGTCACGATAGTGGTGTCGATCGCTTCGCTCTATGCCAACGGTGGCTTGCAATCCTACAACTGGTTCGCTTCGGGAGCGGCAACTTCCAGTTTCAAAGTAGCAGCCACGGCGATGCGTAATGAGCAAACGATAAATCCCTTCAATTACGGTTGGATGGCGCTGGGGGGAATGGTTGTGTGGGCCATTATTGTTGCACGAAGCCGCTTCCTGTGGTTTCCGCTGCACCCACTGGGATACCTGATGGCGGCAGGCGGACCAATCAAACGTCTGTGGTTTAGCTTCTTTGCAGGATGGTTGATTAAAACCCTGGTTATGAAATACAGCGGTAGCGATGGATACCTGCGGTTGCGTCCCTTTATGATCGGGCTGATTCTGGGCAATGCGGTTGCGATGATCTTCTGGATGCTCGTCGGTTTCTATACTGGCTCGCAAACGACCTACTGGCCAGCCTAACCTGCATGACAGGTAGTGCCAGGCAACTGAACATTTAAACGTTATCGCTTTCTATAGGCGGCGGGACTGGTTTTGAAGACGCGTGTGAAAGCATGGGTGAATGCCTGGATGTTAGCATATCCGGCGCGGGCCGCGATTTCCTTGATGGGAATCTCCGGGACTTTTACCAGATTCGCCGCCGCTCTGCTCATGACGGTTTCGAGAATATATTGCTGGGGCGTTTGGTGGACGACCTGGCGAAAACAACGTGCAAAGTAATCCGGCGAAAGCCCCATTTCCCCTGCCATACGTTTCACATTCCACTGGATGCTGGGGTTGTTTTGTATCTTTTCCAGAAGCGGCAATAGATTGTGGCGAAAGTCGCCCGTTTCGTATTCCTCTTCCTGTTGTGGGTGTTGGTCGATAAGTTCAACGAGGCAAAGCGTCATGGCAGCGATGATATGCTCGCTGGCTAATTGATTTTGAGTCAGGTTGCGTTGCGCCATATTTTCAATGCTTTGGCGCAGGAATTCGGGCACGGTGAAACGCTGGAATTTCGTGCCCAGAATCGGCCATAGATGAGCACCCAGATGAAACTTAAAAGAGCACCAACGAAACGGATTGGCGCAATTCACCCCGTGCCAGAACAAGGGCGGGATTATCCAGGCGTCGCCCGCTTGGGCGATGAGATCCGGGGCGTCTCGGAAAGTGAGGGTAAATTCTCCGCCCAGTATGATGTCTAATTGATGGCAATGATGGAGATGAAGACCATTGTGATGCCCATTTGAAATGTCGGAATAGTTGTACCAGAAGACGTCGGTAATCACGGGCTTGCTCATGTCCGGCTCGACACGATAAGCGGCGGGATAGGGACTTATGGGTTCGATTTTCATAGTAACGCGGATTCAGACAATAAATAGCCGGATGGAGTCAAAGTATAGAGCGTTTAGCCCATCACTGAAATGGGTATATTACTGAGAGCGAAACCGTTTTCGTTTGGAGGACGTAATGAAAAACAGGTCATCCCTTACTCACTATCACCGAGGATTTACGCTGATAGAGCTTCTTGTCGTTATTGCTATTATTGCAATATTGGCATCGATTCTCTTTCCTGTTTTTGCACGCGCCCGGGAAAACGCCCGGCGTTCGAGCTGTGCCAGCAATCTCAAACAGATTGGGTTGGCAACGATGCAGTATGTGCAGGATTATGATGGTAAATATTTCTGGCGTTGTTATGGGCCTGATGTTGGAAGCTATAAAGCGCCCGGCAACCCTGAGGCTTGCCAGACTTATTGGGGACCTAATGGCGTCACCGGGCCTACCTCGGGCTTTCTCCAGCCTTATGTAAAGAATACACAAGTTTTCACATGCCCCAGTGGCAATGCAACTACGGCTTATCCTTCAGGTTACGCATATAATCTGGTGGCTGGTGTGCCAGCGAGTTATGGTCATACAATTCTTTCCGAGTCGGTAGTCGAGCGGGCGTCTGAAATGATTGCATTTTACGACACTACTTGGGCCCTACAGGGATATGTACCCACAGCGAGCTCTTGGACAAGTGGCACCTGGAATGTCAATTTTTGCAAAGTTTCGGGTCAAAGTCCGTGTTTGCCGGAAAATCAACATTATGGCCGTCATTTAGACGGTGCCAATGCCTCCTACATGGACGGCCATGTAAAGTGGCATAAAGTCTCTTATTTCTATAATGGCGGTCAACTCAAACCTGTGTGGCAGGGTTGGTAAGCCCATTCACACAATGGCAATGTTTTTGCCCGTAAACAAACCCTCTTCCACACAATATTATGTTTACAATTGGATAACGGGTGGTATAATGAACCAACTTTGTTAACCGGTTAAGTTATTTGGAGATAAAAACGTTAACACAACGAGCAAGCTTCATAAAGGAACTCAAGTAATATGAAAAAAAGCGTGCAACGACTACTCACTTTAGCAGTGCTGGCCGCTTTGGCCGGTAGCACGGCACAAGCCCAGGAAACCAAAGTGCTCTCACTGAACAGTGCAGAGGGAATCCGTGCGACTATGGACCAAACGCCAACACGCACTTTAACCGTAGAGCAGGGCACAGGTAATAGTACCGATGGTGACGGTGCCTTGCGCGTGAAAGGCACCTCGATTACTCGCGATGGCAACCGCTACTTTGGCATCATGGTGCCGCTGGGCCGCACCTGGGATTTAACCAAAGCCCGATTGGCTGTCGATGCCCGCACCTCCGAGCCAGGCAATACCGGTGCATTTTATGTTCGTGCCTACAATCAAGGTGAAAATCAGGCGAGCCTGTCGTTTGCTTCGTGGAACAATCGCTTAAAAGCCGACTGGAATACTTTTCATTTCCAGTATGGTGGGCGAGGTAGCGATTTAAGCTGGGAAGCTGCCGTCGTCGGCGACCGCATTCCCAACAAAGTCGATCGCCTGGAGTTCATCATTGGCACCGGTGAAAAAGGCGTGCCGATTGATTTACAGATCGACAATCTCCGTCTGGTGCCGCCGATACAGGTTGTCGCTGACCTAAGCGAACCAAAAAAATTACAGCGCAGTATTCCTGTGGTAGAAAATGGCAGCGCTGTGGCGACGGTCTTTCACCCCGATAGTGCCGCTGGGCGTGATGAAGCCCGTCGCATTGTGGAAGCGGTCAAAACCAAAACCGGGGCCACCTTGACGGCACGCGTGGCTACAGAAGCCGATCGCGAGTTCAAGGGTAATGCCATTCTCCTGGGCAATGCGACCAACAACCCGGCTCTATTCCTCCTTTATACCCGGCATTTTACGCCGGTCGATGCTCTTTGTCCGGGTGCGGGCGGTTCATTGTTGCAAACCGTTCACGACCCCTTCGGTCAGGGTAACGGTGCCGTAGTGGTAGGAGCTTCGGATGACGCCGGACTCAAGGCTGCAGTAACCGCCTTTATTGCCCAGTTGCCCCAAGACTCCGGTCGTCAACTGAATTTTGCCCGGCTATTCAAAGCGGATTATGGTCGCGATTTTCTGCGCCGTTATGGTTGGGCTGCCCAGAAAGAACCGGCCAACCGGTATGAGCAAGGCGTGAAAGCGGCCAACGATGCCCTGAGCATGGGCAAGCACACCTCTATTGCCGGTGAATTGCGCCAGGTCGCGCAGCGCTATCAACTGACCGCCAACCCAACCGAGGCGCGCCTGTTTGTAGCGTTGTGGGATATTTATGTCAAAAGCGCTGTTGCCGATCCCAGTAAGTTTGGCGGCCCCTGGGGCTTTGACAGCGATTTCCCTTCTTATGAAGTCGTTAGTGGCTGGGACAATATCGAAGAGGATGCGGCGATCACCGATGAGGAACGCCTGCGCGTCACCAAGTCGATGGCACGCTGGTTGACCGAAGCGGTTATCCCCAAGACGTCTCCGCGTGGACGCAATGTCTTGTTCAACCACCAGACTTTCCCTGGACTGGGTGTGCTCCGTGCCGGTCTTTATTTTCAGTCCGGCTATCCCAAAACCACGGAAGGCAAGGACTGGTTGGCACAAGCCGACCGGCTCTTCCAAATACAGCAAGAGTATTTCAAACCTTACGAAGATTGTAATACCTATCAGTGGCTGACGACCGGCCATGTTTTGCGCTACGCTATTGCGCGTCCCGATTTCACGGTGTTCAAAAACGGCAATGCCGAACGTATCACCGATTACGCAATCGCCACCATGAACAATCTGGGTTATCAGGTTCCCTATGGCGATACCGGAGTTTGGTCGGGTTCGTCTTCTGAAAATGTGCCTTTAAGCATTACGGCGTTTATAACGGGAAACCGCGCTGCAGCGTGGGCTGCCGAGTTGAAGAATTCGATTCGCGGCTCGCATTTGCTCTATAACTTCCAGCAGCCTTATAAAGAGCCGGTGCCGCAGAATTTCAACGGTGTGCAGTTGCAGCCGCTCGATCCGGCTTATGCAAGCACGTTTCGAGTCGAAGGCCGCCCGGCGGACAACCAGTTGTTCGACAAGGTGTCGTTCCGTGAACAGTTGGATAAGGAAGCACCCTATTTGTTGCTGGATGGTTTGAATAACGGCGGGCATGGCCACGTCGATGGCAACAGCATCGAGCAATTGACGCAGTTCGACCGTATCTGGCTGGCCGATAACGATTATTTCAAAACCCATGTCAAATATCACAATTCGATGCAGGTTTTGCGCAATGGCCAGGCTTCGGCATTGCCGGCCTACGCTGCGCTTTTGGGACACGGGCAGACCGATGACTTTGGTTACAGCCATTCGCGCCTTGAAAACTATTCCAGTTCGAACTGGGACCGTTACATCGTTCGCCTCCGTAAATCCGATGCATTCGTAGTGCTCGACAAAGTGACGGCGCTCGAAGATGGTGAATATCAGTGCCGTTTGTTGTGGCATGGCGTCGGTGAAGCTAAGCTCACCGATGACGGCATGTTGCTACAGCAGAAAGGCCCCTCGATGTGGGTGCAGGTCGCCAAAGGCCCGCAGCTTGGGCTTTTGGACGATCGGGATTTGGGCACGAACTGGAGTTCTTATCCTCACGCCGATGCCGTGGTGCGTTCAATGAATGCCACGTCACGTGTCAGGTTACGCAAAGGCGAGCATTATCTATTCGCCACGGTGTTCCATGGCCGCAAGACCGGCACCGGAGAACCCTGGAAACTCAACTTTACACAGGGGTATAACGGTGTAGCACTTTCCAACGGCCAAAATGCCTATGAAGTGCAACTTGCCGGTAATCGTGTCGAGCTGAAAAGCACGCCGGGCGTAACCACTTTCGAAAGCCCGCAGAGCACGGCTGTTGCCAAAGGGAGCTTTCAGCCACGTTCCGGCCTCGCCGCTACCCCGACGGCACCAGCACCGGTGAATCTGGCAGATCGCTACAATGCCCAGGCATTTCGTACTGGCTGGACGCTAAGTCCGGCTCCGCATGAAATGCTTCTTTCGGGTAACAGTAACCAGCCGGGCGCGCTTAAGCAAAAAGCTGTCATCACGGCGAATCCGGCCCCCCAGGCTGGCGGTAATGTGCTGGATAAAGCCTCGGCCAATCAAGTAGAGGCGCTACTGGATGGTGAAGTCAACAACACCGGACAGGCCGTGATGTTTCCGGTCGATCGTGAAGTAAGCCTGGTGCTCGATTTCCACAATCCGTCGCAGGTTTCCAAAATCAGGTGGGATTTGTGGTGGGCGCAGAACTCCAGTCAGCGCACGGCCTACTTGCTCGACAATGCCAAAGTCGAACTCAGCAACGATGCCTTTGCCAAAGACATACGTGCCGTTGGAACCGTGCAAGGCGGCCAGCATCCCGACTGGGGCACTCCGGTGCGTTATGAAGTGGATGCCAAGGGCCAAACCGCCCGCTACGTGCGCCTGACACTTAAACCACGTGCAGGCAGTGCGATTTATCTGGCAGAAATTAACGTGTATGGCAAAGCTGATAAGGCCGATGTCACGGAAGCGGCTTATACCTTCTCGCAACTCACACCGGCACGGCTGCAAAAGAACGCAGCCCCCACACTGTTAGCCTCTACGCGCGAAGGATTGTTGTTGGCCCTGACCCCGGCAGGTAAAGAAGTGTGGAGCAAAATCTTCCCCAATGCGGTGAATGGTGTTGTAGCAGGCGATGTCGATGGCGACGGTGTTGATGAAATCGCCATTGCGCGCCAGGATGGATACATCACATTGCTGACAGCCGATGGCAAGGAACTGTGGAGCCGCCAGTTGCAGTATTATCGCAGGCCACCCTATGTCAATCTGGTGCGCATGGGCGACCTGGATGGCGATGGCAAAGCCGAGATTGTCGTTGGGGGAGAAAACTGGCGCTTCTATGCTTACGACGGTACTGGCAAGGAACTCTGGCAGTTTGAAACGGTGCATCCCTCACGCTCGGGAGCTATTGCCGACTTGAACGGCGATGGTAAGCAGGAAGTCGTTGCGGGCACGCATTATTACACCTCAACCGTTTTGAGCCATGATGGGAAGCGCGTTTGGGCCTATCGTTTAGGGCCGATTGCCTATGATGTAGCGACGGGTAACTTCGACGGCAATAAAACGCGTGGTGTGGTGTTCGGGGCTGGAGACGGCATCATTCATTACACCGATTCGACCGGCACGTCGCGTTTGAAATTCGATACCGGTGATGAAGTGCGGCACGTAGCAGCCAGTGACCTGGACGGTGACGGCAAGGACGAAATTCTGGCCGCTTCGGACAACTCCTATCTCTATTGCTTTGGAGCCGATGGCAAGCAGCGTTGGCTGCGTTATCTGAATCAACCGGCGACAGCAATTGCAGCCGCCAAAGTCAATAATCAGGCAGTCGTTCTGGTAGGGACCAAAGGTGGAAACCTTCAGGCCTACGATGCAACCGGCAAATTGGTGCGAAACACTGCGTTAGGCTCGGCTATTCGAGAGATTTCGACCATCGATGGTGGTGCCGTCATTGCTACCGAAAATGGCCGATTAATGCGAATCGATTTTTAAGAGGGAGTTGATAGAGCAGTAGCAAAGGCCGCGTGGAATTCCACGCGGCCTTTGCTGTTATTTGCGTTGTGTCGCAGCAGATAAAGTCTTCCTACGCTGCGAGATTTCGCGATTATTTATTTAGCCACAGATTGACACAGATTACACAGATAAAGGTTAAATTCGCGGTAAGGCAACGGTCTCTATAGACGGATGACAGAAGAAACGTTGAAACGGCCTCAGTCTTCTATCTGTGTAATCTGTGTCAATCTGTGGCTAAAATTTTAGGGTTGGTATTATGTTCTTTGCGGTGACAAGTCACCGCACTCCAAAAAAAAACGGGCTTCGTGAAATTCACGAAGCCCGGTTGACTGTCTGGGAATTTAAATTTAGCTGGCGAAAAGTAAGTAACCCAAACCGGCAATTCCGGCAGCCAGACCGAATTCGAGTTCGAATCGCTTCCAGTCCTTTGCATCTTTTTCGGCGATGCTTTTCCCGGCTGTGCCGATGTTGGGAATCTTCACAGTGCGGAATTCGCCGTTAATCGCCAAGAGCGGGTAGGCGCTTTCGGGAGCGACGGTGGCAACGGCTTCAGCTTCTCCAACATCGATCACGCTACCGCGTGCCACGACGTTGTCGTTGACGAGATATTCGATCCGGGTGCCGTTACGCAGACCCTGGCGCACGCCTTTGGAAAGGCGGGTTTGATGGCTGGTGGGCAGGGAAACGATAATACCACGCAGTTCGGCGGGTTTGTTCAACTCGGCGACGGCGCGCGAAATGGCACCGTCTACAGCCAGCGCTTCCAGGTTGGTTTCACCGTCGGGATTGTCGTTGACTAATGGCCGTGAATCTTCATTAGCGGTGTAAACGGCTTCGCCATATCCGACCAGGCCACCGTTAGAGAAATCGTAAAGCTCAACGACGGCTTTGCGTGTGTTCTCGCTCCCATCGACGGGAGAAACTTCAACGGAAACGCCGCGCTGCACCTTTTGGAGACGCTTTTGGATTTCCGCATATTGATTAGGAGCGAAAGGCCAGCGATAGCCGCTGTTTTTCAGGGCTTTGACAACTTTGTCGGACGACATAACCACGTATCCCGGTTCGCTGGCAAAAGCTGCGTGGGTGGCTTTAAGCGCGCGCCAGGCGATGTCGATATTGCCACCGGTATCGGTTGACGCCACGATAGCGGTTCTGAGGCCATTCGCCCTCACCCGGTTGGTATTGGGAGTGGTGACGGAAGTTTGGGGAGCATCATCGGCCACGGCATTGGTGGTTGCAAACGGCAACAGGCCAATTCCCAGGCCCAGGGCGAGAGCAGACAATTTTACTGCGGAAGCATAAGTTGGATGATGCGAATTGCGGAGCATGGAAGCTCTCCTTGTAATTAGTTTGTACTCTTTGGACGAGATCATTGGCATTACACGTCAATAAACTTGAAATGTTGCCTCATTATAAATCTTGCAATTATCGCTGTCAATTATAATCAGAAGTCCGTGGAATTTATACCTCATATTCCAAAAAAATTCGCCATATATCGGCCAAAGTTGATAAATAAAGTACCTATATTATGATGAAGAAACAGCGCACGGTAGAAATTACAAAAAACGCAGGCGAAACGCGGGCGCTGGCAAAGGCCATAGCCGGTCGTCTGCAGGCCGGAGATTTGATCACGCTCCAGGGGGAACTCGGCGCAGGAAAAACCACATTCGTTCAAGGCCTGGCGCGTGGTTTGGATGTGCCACAAGAAGCGACTTCACCGACTTTCGTGTTGATTGTGGAGTATGAAGGACGTTTACCCGTCCTCCATCTCGATGCCTACCGCTTGACCAATCGCAGCGGTGAGCCGATTTGTTACGATGCTTTGCGTGATGCGGGCGTGCTTGATCTGCTCGAACGCGATGACGCCGTCAAACTCGTTGAATGGCCCGAACGCATTGCCGATGCCTTGCCGTTGGCACGTTTTGCGATATCGATTACGCCGCGTGAGGCGGATGACGAGCGTCAGATTGAAATTATCGAACGGATTGAGGCAACAGCGTGAATATTTTAGCATTGGAATGTGGGGCCGATTTCTGGGGTGTGGTGCTGGCGACTATCGACGATACAGCCGAACATGCCAACGATAAGGGATGTGTGGAAACATTGGCCCTGGCTCTTGAAAATCAGCCGCGTGCTCTGGCACGTGAACTCTTTTTGGAGGTGGAGCATACACTTGAAATCGCACAATTGAGCCTGGATGATGTGGATGCATTGGCGGTCGGTATTGGGCCGGGTTCGTGGACGGGGCTGCGAATTGGCCTGGCTGCCTGGAAAACGCTGGCCCAGGCACGCAAACTCCCTTTAGCGGCCGTGCCGAGTTTCGATGCTCCGGCCCGCGCTATTCGCCATAGTCGTGTTGAACAGGGTGGCGACTCTCTCTTGCTGACAGTGGCTCCATCTCGTCCCGGAGAAATTTACGGGAAAATCTTTCGCTACAGCGAAGCCGGGTTGCAAGTCGTTTGCGAGGAACGAATTGCATCGCCTGCGCAGTGGGCGCAATCGCTTGCCGAACTGGCACAATTCCAAACCCTGTCGGAGCCGCCGGTGTTATTTGGGCCGGGGAGCGAGCAGGTTGCTGAAATCCTTACTCAAGCAGAACAGCAGTATTCCATTGCCAAGCCTTGCCGGGAACAGATATTGCTGGAGTTGGCTCTGGCCGGGGCACATGCGATTACAGATGGCAGAGCGGCCGATCCAATGACGCTGGCGCCGCTTTATCTGGCTCCTTCAAACGCTGAACGAAATTTGCTACAAAGCACGTAATTCATTCCTGTGGAACTCATTCAAGCCACATCTCTTCAATTGGATATTGTTGTAGCTCTGGAACGTGAATGCTTCCGTCAAGCGTGGACGCGTGAAACTTTGTCGGATGCCTTGGCTGACGACCGTTATGTCGTCCTGTTGGCGCAAGAGGGTGAAAACATCTGTGGCTTTGTATTGGGGTGGAGCATCGGAGAAGAAGCCGAACTGGCTCGGATCGGTGTTTTACCGCATTGGCGCAACCGTTTGCTTGGGGAAAAATTGACGCGTGCTATTTGCCAGGCATTTCAAATGCGTGGAGCAGAGTCGGTGTTTCTGGAAGTGCGTGAAGATAACACGCCCGCCCGTAGGCTTTACGATAAGTGTGGCTTCGTTGAAATCGGGAGGCGTAAAAACTATTACGATGATGGCCAAACCGCCGTTGTAATGCGTTTTGAGTGCCTTTGAAATGAGATGTCATTTCTAAATTGAGGGAGCGCCTACTTCGGCCAGCCATCTTTTCGATAGACTTACATTCGCTGAGGCGTAAACGGCATCTTCCGATTGCTGTTTCAGGTTTCAGGTGCTGCTATGGATCCTCAAATTCTCGATTCGCCCGATTGCCCCGCACAACCCGGCAAGCCGGTGACGCGCGTGAGTAGCACGCCGCCAGTCCTGACCTCTTGCTACTTATCTATCATTATTCCGGCTTACAACGAAGAGAAACGCCTACCGGCGACTCTGGCCCGGATCGACGATTATTTATTGACCCGGGACTTCTCGTATGAAGTTTTAGTGGTCGATGATGGTTCGCGTGATGCCACCCGGCAGGTAGTGCGTGATTTTGCAGTTTCTCGCCCCTGGATGAGGCTGGTGCAGTATGACAATGAAAAGAACCATCCGGTGAATCGTGGCAAGGGTTACGCTGTGGGTCAGGGCGTAATGGCCTCATTGGGACGTGACGTGCTTTTTTCCGATGCCGATTTGAGTACGCCGATTGAAGAGATCGAAAAGCTTTTGCCGCCCATCGCGCGCGGCGAATGTGACATCGCTATTGCCAGCCGGGCCTTGCCGGAATCGGACCTGGCCGTACACCAACCCTGGTATCGTGAGTGGATGGGGCGCACCTTCAATAAGTTCGTACAGACGATGATAGGCACCACGATTTCCGATACGCAATGTGGTTTCAAGGCGTTTCGCGGTGAAGTCGCAAGGCGATTATTCACCCTGGCGCAGATCGATGGCTTTGGCTTCGATACTGAGATCATCTATCTGGCGAATAAGTTCGAATACCGCGTGCAGGAAATCGGCGTGGTGTGGCGGCACCGCGATGAGAGCCGGGTCAATCCTCTTCTGGCACCGTTTTCCATGATAAGTGAACTCACACAAGTTCGCTTGAACGATATGCGCGGCGCTTACGATGAACAACTGGAAGATTAAAACGGGAGCAAGACAATTTTATGGCCGAAGTCGTTTCTTTTGGTGAATTATTGGTGGATATGGTCAGCGACGCGGATGTTTCCCTGGGGGAAGCTCCGCGTTTTTTGAAAGCGCCTGGCGGTGCTCCGGCTAACGTGGCGGTGGGGCTGCAGCGCCTTGGTATCACCACCCGCTTTGTGGGGCAGGTCGGAAACGAGCCGTTCGGCGATTGGCTGAAGGCTATCGTGGCACGGGAGGATGTTGATACCGGGTACCTCCTGCAAACCGACCAGGCGCGCACCACGATTGCTTTTGTCGCCACAAGGGCCGATGGCAAAAAAGATATCTGCTTCTATCGCAACCCCGGTGCTGATGCTTTGCTTGCCCCTGAAGCGATTGACGAGGGTTTATTTGAAGGAGTGCGCCTCTTTCATTGTGGTAGTGTGTCGCTTTCCGAAAATCCCTGCCAGGAAGCCCAGTTCAAGGCGACACGGTTAGCACGTGAAAAGGGTATTTGGGTATCGTTCGATCCGAACTGGCGACCCTCGATCTGGGATGATCACGACCGAGCGCATCATCTCATCTGGGAAATGATAGCGTTGGCCGATGTAGTGAAGGTGGCCGAGGAAGAATGGGAATTCATCACCGGAACCAATGATTTAGCCGAAGGTGCTGAAATGATTCGCCTCTGCGGCCCGCGACTGGTCGTTGTGACACGTGGTGAGGATGGAGCCTACTTTAATTTCGAGGGCGGGCAGGGCAGTGTTCCCGGCAATGTCGTGGAAGCGGTTGATACTCTGGGGGCCGGAGATGCCTTCGTGGCCGGGTTGCTGGCGCAATTGTTGCAGTATCGAGAATTTGATGAGGTTTTGAAGGAGGAGGCTCTCCATAAAGCCCTTCAATTTGCTAACGCGTGCGGCGGGCTGGCGGCAACCAAAGCCGGGGCAATTCCTGCGCTACCGACATTCGAAGAAGTCAACAGGTTTTTGAAAAAGGAATGAATACACCATGAACGAGTATTTTCGCAAATTTGCACAATGGATTTCGGAAATTACCGGCTCGTCGTGGGCGTTCATTCTGGCAGCATCGTCGATTGTCATTTGGATTGTTACTGGCCCTCTTTTTAAGTTTTCCGATACCTGGCAGTTGGTTATTAACACCGGAACGACCATCGTCACCTTTTTGATGGTCTTTTTGATTCAGAACACCCAGAATCGCGATAGCAAGGCGATTCAACTCAAGTTGGACGAGTTGATTCGTGCCGTGGGCGGTGCCGATAACAGCATGATCGACATCGAAGAACTGAGTGACAAGCAGTTGCAACAGCTACAGCAAACTTTTCGGCAGATGCACGATGCTGCCGGTACGGAAGGCATCTCAGATGCCATCCAGAAAGAAATCGACGAACGCGATGAAGAGGCGCGTGAATCAGATTCCAAATAAGAAAACGCCACACTCGGTAAGGAGTGTGGCGTTCTATTAACACGCGGTTCATCCCGCCATCGTGCTTAAAAAAGAAAAAGGGCAATGGACTCCGACAGAGAATATCCCCGTTGATTATCGTTGCACGACTCGTTTTTGGGAGTCTTGTTGCCGTGAGCCGTCAGGCAACTGATAACGCAAACGATCGATTAAAGCCGAGGCTTCAGCCTTGGTCAAATCTTCCAGAGGTTTGTCGGTCAGTTGTGAAAAATCGTCGGCCGTTGCGGGACGTCCAAAAACCCGGTTGGCTATCGCCAGTATCGCACGGTGTTGGGCGTCTGTCAATAAATTTGGCCCGGCTGCGGTGGTGGCGGCATAATTAGACGGACGAGCCTCCGTCCATGCATTTTCCGTCGCCGGAGTAGCTTCTGTTCGCTGCGTACCGGGACGTGCAAGGATGTCGTCATTATCTTCGGGGTCTTGGGTAAAGTGCCCTGAAGCCTGGGTTGCCGAAAGGGTGGCATCAACCAAAGCACGTTTACGAGCCATTTTCAACACGGTGTTGGCGATTCCGGCCGCATCTTGCTTGGCGTAGCGCTTTTCCTTGGAATTGCAGATGCCCAGGCCTTCGGCCTCCACCAGCCCGGTGCGCTTGTTGAGCAGCGAAACCTTCACTTCGTAGGAGACAAAGCCCCGCGTCCAGTCTTCGATGCGGTTGGTCACTTCCGCCAGAGGGGCAAAGCCGAAGATGGCGTTGAGCTTTTCCGCACCCGATTTGAAGAGCGTGGGTTTGTTGGAGCCGGGGATGATGCCGTAATCCTCACCATCGACGAGTTGTTCGCGCACAAACTGCTGCAACTGGCGTGAACGGTTCTCGGCTTCGGCCAGGGGGATGGCAAAGCCGGGATAAACATCGGCCGGTGCATTAGTGTTTTCGCCTGACGGTGGGCTTTCCTGATTTGGTTCAGTGTAAGGTGTGGCATTCTCGCTGCCATGTTCACCTTGCAACGGCGTATAACTCATCCCTTCTCCTTTATTTCTCAAGAGAAATTTTACTGTGTTTGGCGGCCAGGGGGCAATGAGCGGGAAAATTTTTACGTAAACTTTCACACATGTCTTTGTTAACTGAAGCTTTACACCACAAGCTCATTCCATGGTCGCAGCATCAAGCGGAGAAGCGATTTATCATCGCCCGGGAGAAGATGCGCATGGAAGAGATGCCGGAGGGAGTGCAACTCATGCGGCGCAAACTGAGCGGGTCACGGTTGGTAGTGCGCAATCGGCGTTTATACGGAGGGGTGCGAACTTTCAAGGCCAATTGGCCCGAGGCTGGTTTACAGGAATTGGAAAATCACAAAATGCTTTGCGTTTTGGGCGGACAGGTGGATTTTCAGATGGGCAAATTCGCAGTGCAGTGCGGAGATGGTTTTTTTCTGATTATTCCCCCCGGCACTCCGCATCCCTCGCATACCACCAGTCCCAACCAAAACACGTTTTGCGATTTGCTCACCATTGTCTTGCATGCTCATGCCATCCAGTGTTTCCTGACACATTGGCAGCCCGGATGGCAGCAGGCCATTTTTTTAGAGAATTACCTTTTTCGCAATCACCGCCTGGCCGAATTATTTCGCTTCCTGATGGAAGAAACCACCGAAAATCAGGAAAACGCGACCTCTATCGGCAGTGAATTGCTGGCGGCATTTCTTATGTCCTTGCAGCGGGAAGTGCGCGCGGGACATTTTATAAACCCGGGGCCTCTGGGACGGCCGGAAGTCGTTCCCGAAAAGCTGCATGACAATGGCGACTTTAAGGCGGAGTTGTTGCATTATGTGCAAAGACACTTAAACCAACCGCTCACCGTTGAAAGTGTCGCGCGCGGGCTTTTCCTGTCACGCACCCAATTCATCCTGCGAGTGCGCCAGGAAACCGGCAAATCTTTTATCCAGTTCCTGACGGATTATCGCATCGAAGAAGCTAAAACCTTGTTAAAGGATTCGGACTGGACGATCAATGCGATTGCCGGTTTTTTGGGCTTTAAATCGGCCAACTACTTTCAGGCCGTCTTTCGGCGAAGCGCAGGGGAAACACCAGGCGTGTTCCGTAAAAGAATGCGCAGCCAATAAAAGTCTGATTTCAGTATTATACGACCGATTTTGTAGTTTAAGGAATCCTGTATCCGGGCATAATATATTGAACGTTCAATTCACCGTGAATCCAGTAAAAATAAACGGTTCCAGGAGAACATCATGTCGACCAAACAACAACCCAGAGCATTTACACTGATCGAGTTATTAGTTGTTATTGCAATAATATCAATACTGGCGGCGATTCTGTTCCCGGTATTTGCGCGGGCGCGTGAAAACGCGCGACGCACTTCATGCCTGAGCAATATGAAGCAAATCGGTTTGGGAGTTATGCAATATACACAGGACTATGATGAGAAATATCCGATTGCGTGGTATGGTGCTGCTGCCGCGAACGTAGACACTAATCCGAGTAAGCCCAGTGGGCGTTTCAGGGTTGGCTCGCCGATAGGGAATTACGTAACGTGGATGGATTTTATCTTTCCTTACGTGAAAAGCACTCAACTATTTGTGTGCCCTTCAACCAGGGTGGGATCGCCTACTCCCAACTACAGCTATTCGGTAGCATTAAGCGGGCTGGCGGCATATGTTTCTGCATTTGGGGGAACAACTCCTAATGACACTCCCATTTCGCTTGCTTCCGTCAAGCGGCCATCCGAGGTGGTTTGTATTATTGAATACGCCAGTAGTTATGCCTATATGGTATCGCCTTCCAATGTTTTGACTTACATCAATGACCCAGCATATCCCACTATCCTGACCCCTCATCTGAATGGCGGTAACGCGATTTTCGCTGACGGACATGCCAAATGGCGCACACGAAGCACAATCGCATCTCAGATTCCAACCGGTGCGACTGCTTGTAACCTCAGTGCGCCAACGGCGACCAGGTATTGCAGCCGGGCGTGGAACCCATTTCTCGATTGAAGCAGTGCTTGCAACAGCACCATAGGCGGCAACATTTAATTCATTCAGCTCTTATGAAACAACTTTTTTCTCTATTGGCCATTGCCGGTTCGATCTATATGGCGCAGGCAGCCACTCTTGTCAAAGACCATGCGCCTCAAGCGACAATCGTCGTGGATGATAAGGCAAGTGAGCAGGTAAAAACGGCAGCCCGCACCCTGCAAACTTATATCCGTCAAAGCACCGGCGCAACCTTGCCCATCCGTAATGCCGCCGATAGTAGCCTGGTAATTAATGTGGGCATGACACCTTATGTCGAGTCATTGAAATCTTCTTTTGGTAATCTCGATAGGGATGAGTTTGTTTTGCAGGGCACCGATGCGAAGCATTACGTCATTACCGGCGGAAGTGATAAAAGCACGGAATATGGCGTATATGATTTTCTCGAGCGCTATGTGGGTGTGCGCTGGTTAATGCCGACTGCTCTGGGCGAAGAAGTTCCACAGCAAAGCAGTCTGGATGTGCCCGAGGCCAGGATTAAAGAAAAGCCCGTTTTCTTGATGCGCTATTTTAGCCCGCTGCAAACCTCTCCTCAAAGCCCGCAAGATGTCTATCCCCGCTTTTCCGAGTGGATGCGCAGCAATCGCTTGACGGACAGAAGTCGTGTTCAATATCATCACAATTTAAAAATCCTGTTTCCTCCCAGCCTGTTTGCAAAGTCGCATCCCGAGTTTTATCCGTTGATTGACAGCAAGAGATATATCCCTAAAGACAACATCGATTGGCACTGGCAGCCTAACTTTTCCGCTCCCGGTATTGTGGATGCGGCGGCAGAGCGAATTGTGAAGTATTTTGACGAAAACCCACAAGCCGTTAGCTATTCTTTGGGGATTAACGATCATCCCAACTTCGATCAATCGGAAGCCTCCAGAGCCAGGCGAAGTGGTAGGAAAAATTATCTGGAAAAAGAAGATGTGTCCGATGATTATTTTCTCTGGGCTAACGCCGTGGTGGAAAAAGTATTGGAGAAATATCCCGATAAGTGGTTTGGGGTTTTGGCCTATAACGAAATAGCCGATCCGCCGACCCGGGTAAAAGTGCATCCGCGTATCGTTCCTTTTTTGACCTATGAACGGTTATTTTGGTTAGACCCGGAATTGAAAGCCCGCAATCAAGATATCCAGTCGCGTTGGGAAAAAGCGTCGGCGGTGCTGGGCTGGTACGACTACCAGTATGGCTTGATGTATATGTCGCCGAGAATAAACCTGCATCAAACCCAGGAAACATTGAAATATGCAGTGAACCATCAGGTGCACTACTATACGGCGGAGCTTTATCCGAACTGGGGTGAAGGCCCAAAGCCGTGGATACTGGCCAAACTACTCTGGAATCCGAATCAGGATGTCGATGCATTGATGGACGATTGGTGTGAGCATGCCGTGGGGCGCGCAGCGGCTGTTCCACTGAAACAGTATTATGCGATCTGGGAAAAATTCTGGACACAAACAATTGTGAAGACCGGTTTCTGGAACAAATCCTGGGGCATCGATAAAGTGCGCCGGCAGTATCTTTCCTATAACGATTTACGCTATCTGACGGAAATTCCCGAAAGTGCGATTCAAGAGAGTGACCGGTTGATGCAGGATGTCGTGAAGTTGAGCGCAACGTCCCGGCAAAAACAACGCGCGGAAAAGTTGGCCCTGATGTGGGAGTTCTATAAGATGTCTTATTATTCGTATAAGGGCGAAACTCTGGCAGCGCAGCTCGATGGGGAGAAAGCGGATGATATTTTGAAAGGACTCGATCAAGCGGAAGATTATATTTCTGCGACGACGAAGCGGCGCGAGATTTTCCAATCCTTTGAAAACGATCCCCTCTATCATGATGTTTATTTACGCGCCTTTAAAATCGGTAACCGTGGCGGTAATGTAGAGTGGGGCTACGTTTTAATTACGCAGGCGCAAAAACTAGCGCGCACCGATCCACGCATCGCCGGCAAACTCGAAGAATTGGCGCAAAGTCGCAATGCCACCGTCAAAAGCCTGGCGGCGACAACACTTGCAAATGCCCGCCGGTAAGCATTGGTGAATATGGAACTCCTTTTTGAATCGCGCAGTAACCTTTCCCAATTTTTAGGCACCTTGCATTTCGTGCAGTGGCAGCCGGAAGTTCATCAGGAAGCAGTCATCTCTCCCGATACGTTTGTTGATCGGCGCGCCGTTTCCGCCTATGGCACAGTGCTCAATGAAGACGGCAAGTTGAAGATGTGGTACCAAGCGACACCGGAAGATTGGCCCGGCACCGGCGATATCGCCGCGGTTGCTTATGCCGAATCGGAGGACGGTTACAATTGGAAAAAGCGCCCCCTGGGCATTGTCGAACATGGGCCGGAAGCCAACCATCTGTGTAACCTGGGGCTGCACTGTCCCAGCGTTTTTTCCGATCCATCCGATCCGCCTTCACATCGCTATCGCGCTACGGGCTGTGGACGAGAAGGTTTTCTGGCAAGGCCCGGCTTGCGTTATGGCTATTACACAGCGCATTCGGCGGACGGGCTGCATTGGGAATTGGATTCACCGCAGCCGCAATGGGAGGGTGGGGATGTTATTACCAATATCTACCACCCCGGTCGTAAAAGCGGGCTTATTGCTTTGAAAAAACAGCCATGGATTAACCGTATGGTCAGGCGGAGCATTCATACGGCGCAGTACCGGCAGGGGCAATACAGCGAGCATGTCAGCGCTCTTTATCCCGATGAATATACCGATGTCGCGGCGATGCAACGCGGGTTTTTCAGTGGCGATTACTATGGCATGGCCATGATGGCCGCAGGGCAGGGCACAGTGGGGTTCGTTTGGAATTTTCTGCATGACTTGCCCTATTCAAAAACCACGCCACTGGGTGTGCATGGCCATTCCAACATCAGTCTGGTTTTTCAGGAGCTGGAAGGCGATCGGTGGCTGCACATGCCGGGCCGCCCCGATTTTATCAGCCACCGCGATGTGCCCTGGTCGGGCGGCGGGTGGATTTATTCGACGTCATCGCCTGTAACGGTGGGCGACGAGCAGCGGCTTTATTTTTCAGCATGTAACTGGGAGCATGGACAGTTCCGTTTTGAAGGCAAGCCGGTGCCCCATTGGACCGATTGGCTGGAGCAAAACCGCATGAGCGGCATGACTTTCGCGCGTTGGCCTAAACATCGTTTATTCGGTTTCAAAACTCCCCGCGATGCTTCCTTCACCATTGAGCTAACCGACCAGTATGAGCCTTTTACAGTGTGTTTAAATTACAAATCCTGTAAAGGCGGCAAAGTATTGGCTTCGATAACCGGAGACGATCGTTACGCGGTCGCAGAGAGTGCGGTGCTTGCCGGGGATGAAATTGCTGCAACACTGAGTTGGAAAAACGGCAGCGTTATTCATCCGCCCGAAAACGGGAAAGTGTTTCTAACTCTTCATCTGGAAATGGCGGCTGTTTATGCGTATGAAGTTGTTAAGGCCGTTTGACCAATGATGATTTTCATGCCGGACTTTGTTCAGGTGATGCACGAGACAATGGCCTTGGTGCCGTTTTGCGGGGAAGGCTCGGCCTGCAACAGGGGAGTGTGCCCATTGCCGTTTTGCCGAGTGTTCATCTGGCGCAACTGGCGGAGTTGCTGGTTCATGGCATTTCGCATCACGATGATATCGGAGCCGTTGATGATCCAGTTCATTCCGGCATCGAGGTAGCGTTGCAAAATGGCCTCGGGAAGGCTGAGAAGTTGATAATGCAATCCCACGCCGGCATTACAGCGGCGGCTGCGGCGGATGACGTCTTCAACCGTATCCACAAAATCTGGGTGATGATACTCGGTGGGGATGCCCATCGAAGTGGTGATATCGTGTGGCCCTAAAAATACGCCGTCGGCCTGAGAGGCTTCGATGAGTTCCTCCAGCCGGTTGATGGCGGGAACGCTTTCAATGCCGATGATAAGATAGCGATCGTTATTGAACTCCCTCAGGAACTTTTGTGTCTTGAGGGGCAGGGTATCTTTATCAATGAGTGCATCTTTGAGAAGTTGCCCTTTCAAGGGGCGATATTTCACGGCACCGGCCATGGCGCGGGCATCTTTAATGCTTTCGAGGTAGGGCACTACGATGCCTTCTGCACCGGCATCGAGGGCGCTGCCCACAGCAGCGGCATCGGGCCAGGGCACGCGCACGATGGGCGAGATGCCTTTGGCAGCGTAAAGTTGGCACATCATGCTGACTTCGGTGCGGTCGAGCGGCATGTGCTCAGTGCAGAAAAAGGCGAAATCCAGCTCTGTTTCGGTGGCCAGTGCTGCCGCGACCGGGTTCATCAGGCTTGCTACGTGCGTGCCATAAACTCGTTTGCCCTGGTGTAATCGTTCTTTGATTTGTGTTCCGTTCATGTTTTCCTCGCGTAGTGGGTAGGATTATTGAGACTTGTCATCTGCCGGGCACAACCGGACAGGAATGGTGTAGCCCTGGGGAACGGGAATTTTTCCCTGAATCAAGCTCTGGAGCATTGTGCCGATAATTTTTCCCTGTTCAAGCGCGTCTATTGTTGGGACGACACTGGCATATTTCGAGGTATTAACCTGTTGGGTACTACCACAAAGGGCAATATCGACCTGATCTGTCAGTCCTAATTCCATGGCAACTTCGCGTACACAATCAGCTTGAAACTCTGTGCGGCAAATGAAGCCGGTGGAGGTATCGGGGTCTTGTGTCAGGGTATGACGCACCAATTCGGTAATGGCAGAGTGTTCGGCGGGCGTGCTCCGCACCTGCAAGGCATTGGCAGCCAGTCCGGCCTGGCCAAGTGCCTGGCTCACGCCGTCGTGCAACAGGTGTTCGCCAATCGACCAGACATCGCGCATCACTGTGACCAAGCGGCGGTGGCCCCGTTGGAGCAGCCATTCGGCTAAGAGAAATCCTATTTGTTTCTGGTCGTAGGTATACCAACAAAGATTAGTGAGGTCGTTTTCCACGCTGCCGGCGACGACAGTGGGAATGCCCGATTGATTGAAGTAGGTGCGCATAGCGCGCGAAGCGAGCACGAGAATAACGCCCGACAGACTGTTGGCGGTTTCGGCTTGCTCTACTATTTCGCGGGTATAGGCCACGTTTTGATTTGGAATAAAGTTGAACTGCACCGAGATACCGGGAAAGACCGAACGCATTCCCTGGATGTGTATCCAATGATCCTCCTGCGCATTGCGCTCATTGACACACTCTTCGGGGATGAAAAAATGTACCACCGAGGGAGTGCCTTGACGGGCCTCTAGGACTTCGCCGATAAACGTCCCGGCTTTGGGGCGGCGATCGAGAATTTTGCGTTTGGCGAGTAGAGCCATGGCACGCTGCACCGTCATGACGCTTTCGCCCAGCAATCGGCTGCCTTCTTCGGCACTTAAATAGCGGTCGCCCGGTTGAAGTTCGCTGGCGCGGATATGCCGTTCCAGTTTTTCAGCGACATCTTGCACACGCCCCGAAGCGTTTTGGGTGTTATTTTCAACAATCGCAGTGGACATAGCCATTATCTTAACATCACAGTGAAATAAATTGCAATATATATTGAAATAAAAAGATATTCTTAGTGAAAAAATATCAAGTAACACTTCGATAACATTGAAATTTTTAAATTATAAAGAGAAAAAAACCTAATTTTTTTAAAATTTGGGAAGAAATTATTGAAATATATTGACATAATTTTTTATGGGTGTTAGCATCAAGGATAGGTCAAGCGCCGGTATCGAGCGCGCGTCGTTCCAAATTCAGCCGTCTTAGGAGAATTCCGATGAAAGCGAGGACAGAATTTGTAAATAGGCGAAAATCCCCTCTACCCACAAGCCCGTCCGAGAAATTAAGCCGATATCGAGGTTTCACGTTAATTGAGCTGCTTGTCGTCATAGCGATCATATCTATCCTTGCGGCGATTTTATTTCCGGTTTTCGCTCGGGCGCGCGAAAATGCCAGGCGTGCAAGTTGTATGAGTAATGTCAAACAACTCAGTATGGGGATATTGCAATATTCTCAAGACGCGGATGAGAATATGCCACTGTATTATATTTGTGGTGCAACAACAGCATGTGGCCCTTATGGATGGGCAGATTCCATTCAGCCATACATGAAGAGCTATCAGGCTCTGCAGTGTCCAAGTGACGATAGACCTTTGAGTTCAAGCCCCTCTTCGACAAACTATGTTGATTATGCCTATCACCTCTGGTTGGGCGGATATAGGGTTACGGCAAGTGTAAATATATCCGCAATGCCAATGGCTGTTTTGACAAAGCCCAGCTTGTCAGTAATGTTGACGGATATTGCGGCGAATGGCTCTGGAGGCGGAACCGCTTCCAGCTACGTGACGGCATGTTACCCCAGCTACAATAGTTGTGGTGAATTCAGGAATTCTACGCAAATAGACACGGGGTTAGCTTATTTGCGGAATTCAGTGCGGCATTTAGGCGGTACAAATTTGGGATTCGTCGATGGGCATGCAAAATGGTTTAAAGCTGACGAAACAACAGAACGGTTGGCAAGTGTATATAGTGCAGGAACTCCGGGGACGGTTTCGGGGGAAAATGCAACATTTAATCCTAAACCTTAGTTAAGATGTGCCAGTTTGGTAGAGGCTGGAAGTCCGATGGAATCAAGGCTGCTTTCCGTTGGAGTATTGTGATACGGGCATCTCAAGTCAGAGAAGATTTAATACTTATTCCTTGATTTTCAAAAAGGAGAACCTGTGTATAGTTCATCAAATTCCATGAAGAAATTTTTCTTTTATTTCTATTCAAGTGCAGTTAAGGTCAGAGTTGTATTCCTATTCCTTTTCTTACTGATCCCTATGGGGAGTTCAATGGCAGATGTTATTACTGATCCCTCCTTGATGATGCATTATGTTTTTGAGAAGAACGAGGGAGATAAGGTAAAGGATTTAAGTAAGCACGGCAATCACGGCATTATTAACGGAGCGAAATGGTTGAGCGGTAAGAGTGCATCGGAAACAGGATTGCGTTTTGACGAAAAATCGTGGATTAACTGTGGCACGGGCGATAAGGTGCGCATTCATGGTGATATGACAATGGAAATGCGTATTAGACTAAATACGCCAGTAAACCAACAAAAAATTGGCCATATTTTCATGGGGATGAAGGGGTTTCAACTTTCTCAGAGTCAATATAGTACAGTGGCTTTTTATTACACCAATGTCAATGACGCACGGGAAATGATGGTTGAGCCGGTTGATAATAGTATTCTGAGTGATGAATGGGGACATGTTGCTATCGTAGTTGCATACCCACGCATACGTTTCTACAGGGACGGCAAACTTTTACGCGATGCCTATATGCCTTTTCCGGGCATTGATGGAAAAGCACAGGGGCTTAAATCCATCGGTAACCGTAGTGGCGGGACATTAGGCATGGATATTAAGGAGTTTCGTTTGTACCGTCGTGCCCTGAGTCCTTTAGAGATTCAAGCCCACGCTGAGAATAAGCCGATAGCACCGTTGGTAAGTAGAGAATTGACTGTAGAGCCTAATTGGTATCAGAATCACATAATAGTGAGGTTATCTACACAGGATGAAAATCGGGCACGAAAAACGGTTGGAATTGCTTTGGAAGATTCCAGTGGCAAAATCGTTGCTTCTCAAGAAAATCTGCAATTAGTTGATATTTCCGAAAATGGGAGTGGGCGTTATGCTGTTACGGCGCGCTTTCCACTGAGTCCGCAATTGCGCGGTAAAAAGTTGACGGCAGTTTCTCAGTTCACTGCGGAACGAATTCAAGTCAAAAAAGAATTCATTTTAAAGAAACCAGACTGGATTCATACGCGCTCTGGATATTCAGATACAGTGCCGGCACCGTGGACACCGGTAACTACAAAAGTATCTGCAGAGAAAGTGCGTGTCGGCATTTGGGGGCGCGAATACGATTTTGGCGCAACTCCGTTATTGCAACAAATAACCACCAAGCAGCAGACGCTATTAACGGCTCCGGCTACTTTAGATGGAAGAATTAATGGACAGGATATTAAATGGCAGGGTAAAACATTGCTACAAAGTGCTTCACCTGATGCCGCGACTGTAGAGCAACTTTTCCATACTCAGAATGGCGATGCGACATTGAAGATAACGGCAAAAACCGAATACGATGGTTATACGATATATACTTGTAATCTCACAGCAAACCGCGAAGTGAACGTCGAACATTTTAAACTCAACCTTCCGATTAAGTCGGAATTTGCAAAATTATGTTACGGTGACCGCATGCTGCCTCAAGTGGGCAATGATATTTTTCAGTCGTTCTATAGTGGCGAGGTAAAATCTGACCTATCATTTAAATTTAGCCCAAACGTCTGGATTGGTAATGATGAATTAGGGCTGAATTGGCAGACCGAAAGTGATCAATACTGGCGTAACGCTGATCCGCAAAAGGCCATTCAGATTTTACAACAAGGAAAGAGCACAGCTTTTCGATTTAATTTTGTGGATAAATCTACAAAATTGGCTGCTGGCCAAGCATTGCACTACCAGTTTGCGCTTTTAGCTACTCCTATTAAGCCGCTTAAGAAAGATGCCTGGTCATGGCGAATAGCTGTGAATGAACCACAAGGCGACGATCTTATGATGCCCGATCGCACCTTCAATGGTAAGCCATTGTTGGAGTATTACAGGGAAATTGGTATTAGAAACCTGTTTACCAATGCCTCCGATATTTGGCCTTGGCCGATGCCCAAGCATGAAAAATATTCTCACGCGTTGCATCGCATGGTTAAAGCTGCACATGAGGCGGGAGTTAGAGTTCATCCTTATCTTATCCATCAACGTTTTCCCGTGATGGTACCTGAATTTGAAACCTATGGGTTAGATATGGCTAGCCGCCCTGTAAAGACCTATGTTCAGTCTACCCGACCACTTGGCTCAGCACGTCCGGGGCCGCTCGCATTAGCATTCGGTTCCAATTCGCAAGGTTGTATCTTTATGTGCGCCAAGAGCATGGCACTTCAGGATGCATACATCTACAGTCTGGAGCAAAGATTAAAGACTTATGGTGACAACGGCGTGTATTTGGATGGAACTGTACACCCTGGCCCATTATGTGAAAACAGGGAACATGGCGATGGCTATATAGATGAGCAAGGAATCGTCAGAGGCACCTATCCGATGTTTGCAATCCGTGAGTTTATGAAACGGATTTATGTCGTGGTCAAGGGGCAAGATCCGGATAACATTGTCAACGTCCATTGCTCGTGGGGGTGGAATCCGGCGGGTTTGGCTTATGCCGATGTCCAATGGAATGGGGAGCAGTTTGGGCCAATGTTTAAACATAAAGGCGTCCCCGACGGCTACATTCCGAGTGCATTATCGCTTGAAAGGTTTCGCACGGAATTTACCGGATACCAATTGGGGGTAGCAGGCGAGATGTTGACCTACCGATTAGGTAAGCCATATCACTGTGCCGCTATTTCGCTGTTGCACGATATTTCACCCCGCTTATATACCAATAATTTCGATAATCTCAATGTAACCAGTGATGTCTATTATGCCCAAGTACCCAAGATCTGGAAAATGCGGGATGAATTCGGCGCGGAAAAGGCAAAAAAATATTTCTACTGGGATAATCAGGAGTATGTGTCTGTAAGTGAAGCAGAGGGGTATGCCACATTGTTGCATAATCCCAAGACGGGTGTCTTGTGTATTGTTTCAAATTTGTCGAGGGAAAGTAAGAATATCACGCTTCGCTTTAACTTGGATAAATTGGGGTTGCAGAGCGGAAAAACGAGAGCATTTGATCCACTAACCGGATCTCAAATCAAGCTGGAGAACGGCATGGTTAATATTCCACTCGACTCACAAGGCTGGCGCTATATATGGCTAAAAAACAATTGATTTGAAATTCACAATGTCGCTTAAATTTTATAAGCATCTGCGCTATAGCGACACAGAGCCAAGCCTGTTATTGAAAGGTACTTATGAAAATAGAACTTCATACCGTTCACAGCGGCTACGACCGCAAAACCTGTTGGGTGCACGCTCGCCCGGGATTTATCCCGGGTAAGCCAGGCACCGGTATCATTACTACGCAAAAATTGCGTTTAACCGGCGACGATGTTTTCTATGAAATCAATTCGCTGCGCTCCCTCGATGGCGGACGTACCTGGAGCGAGCCCGCACCGCAATCCACACTGGCCCGGCGCGTGGTGGAGGACGGCATTGAAGAAGGCGTCTGCGACTTCTGGCCAACCTGGCACGCCGCTTCTGGCACGCTACTGGCCACGGGCCATACCGTTCGCTACATCAATGACGAGCAGCAAAAGCCTCCACGCCCGCGTCACACCGCTTACAGCACCTATGATGTGGAGCAAAACATCTGGGCAGAGTGGAAAAAACTGGAGATTCCCGGCAACCCCTATCCGTTAGGCGAAGGCGCAGGCTGCACCCAGCGCCTCGATTTGACAGACGGCACGATTCTGTTACCAATCTATTTCAACAAGAGCATTGTGCCCGGCCAGATTTTTCAATCGCACTATGCCGTTACCGTTTTGCGTTGTTCCTTCGATGGTGAAACGCTCCAGTATTTGGATAGTGGCGACGAATTGACGGTACCGGTATTGCGTGGGCTTGTTGAACCGTCGCTGGCCTATGCTGCAGGGCGTTATTTCCTGACTTTGCGCAACGATGAAGCCGCTTACATTTCGACCAGTGAAGACGGTTTGCATTACACCGAGCCGCGCAAATGGACCTTCGACGATGGGAGTGATTTAGGGAACTACAACACCCAGCAGCACTGGCTCGCACATGGCGATGACCTCTATCTCATCTACACACGGCGTGGAGCCAACAACGACCATATCGTGCGGCATCGCGCACCGCTGTTCATCGCGCAAATTGATAAGGAACGGCTGTGTGTATTGCGTGAAAGCGAACAGATTCTGATTCCTCAACGCGGCGCACGCCTGGGCAATTTCGGCGTGGCGCAGGTGAGTGATAGTGAAAGTTGGGTCGTCGATACGGAGTGGATGCAGGGTTCTGCCGCGAACCCCTTCGATCCGACTTATTGCGAAAAATGGGGCAGCGATAACAGCATCTTTCTGGCGAAGGTTACATTCTAAATTCCGGTCGAACGCGGCTCCGCTTTACTTTCTTCGAACTTCCCGGTAATTTGTTATGGGATGAGTATAAGTTTGAGGACGGTGCGGGCGACCCGCTATGTCACGCCGCTGCGTGAAGGCGGGTCGATGCCCGCGATTGTAGAGGCGGATGATGATGGGACCTATGTCCTGAAATTCCGTGGGGCAGGGCAGGGACAACGGGCGCTGATCGCCGAGTTAGTGGTCGGTGAAATTGGCCGCGCTCTGGGCCTCAAGGTGCCGGAGCTGGTTTTCATCGACCTCGACCCGGTGCTGGGGCGTGCCGAACCCGATTCGGAAATTCGCCATCTCCTCAAGACCAGCGCCGGTTTGAACCTGGCGCTGGATTACTTGCCGGGTTCAATCACTTACGATCCACTCATCACCCGGCCGGTCGATAAAAACCCCGGGCTGGCTTCGAAAATTGTGTGGTTGGATGCTTTTTGCACCAATGTCGACCGCACCCCGCGTAATACCAATCTCCTCATCTGGCATCGCGAGTTGTGGCTCATCGACCACGGTGCGGCGCTCTATTTCCATCATTCGTGGGACAACTATCTTGAACGCAGCCGTGACTCATTTAAGGCGATTAAAGATCATGTGTTGTTGCCGCTGGCCAGCGAACTGGAGCAGGTCGATGCAGAGTCGGCAGCGATATTAACTCCGGCATTACTGGAAGAGATTGTCGGGCTTATTCCCGACCAGTGGCTGGGCGATGTGCCCGAGTTTGCCGAGGTGGCCGAGCATCGGGGGGCTTATCTGGCGTATTTGCAAGCGCGATTGGAAGCGCCCCGTGCGTTTGCGAAGGAGGCTCAAGATGCAAGAATGCACCTTTGAATACTCCATTATTCGCGTTGTGCCGCGTGTGGAACGGGAAGAATTCATCAACGTAGGCGTGCTGGTGTCGTGTCCGTTTCAGGATTATTTGGAGGCGCGAGTCGAAATGAGCCGGGAGCGCCTGGCTGCATTTGCCCCTGATGCCGATTTTGAAGAGATCGACGAATATCTGCGGGTGATTCCACGGATTTGTGCCGGTGGCGATGAGGCCGGACCTATCGGCCTATTACCGCAACGGGCACGATTTCACTGGCTGGTGGCACCGCGCAGCACTATCATCCAGCTTTCGCCGGTGCATTCGGGATTGTGCAGCACGCCTGTAAACGCACTCGACGCTCTTTTTCAGAAAATGGTGGCCTTGCCGAATACGATAATAAATAGGTAACATGACAGTGTCCTGTCATTCAATTGGGGGAAAGAGAACGTTCTAAATCGGTTATAATAAATTACATTGGTTGAACCGGTTAACTAACTATGTCCGAATCTCAAATTCCTTCTCCGACACCTCCTTTTGTGAAGAGTGGTTCACTGGCAGACGTGGCGCGAGCGGCGGGCGTCACCAAAGCTGCGGCTTCGTTTGCCTTTTCCGGCAAACGGAAAATTTCGGCAGCGACGCGAGAACGCATTTTTCAGGCGGCCCGCGAGCTGAATTACCACCCCAATCCTCATGCGCAACGCCTTTCGGCGGGTAGTGCGCAGAATATGATCGGGCTTTTCTCGCTCAACCTCAACAACGTTTCCTGGCAGGCAATGTCGCAATTGCACCATGTGCTGGCGGCGCGCGGCTACGAAGCACCTCTGTACACCTATGGATACTCGCTGCGGAAATCACCGGAATACCAGGCGTTGCTTCGTTCCCTGTGCCGCCAGCAGCCCGAGGGCATTATTTGCAACACTTTCGAACTCCCGGCATCGGCTGCCGGGGAGTTGGAGGCCTATCAACAAAACGGTGGGTTGTTGGTGTGCATGGGTTCGCCGATGGACGTGGCTTGTGACCAGGTATTATTCGACCGCGAGGCCAACACCTATTTGGCCGCTCAGCATCTTTTGCAAGCCGGGCACCGTGAAATTGGGCTATGCACCTTCGATGCCGGTGATTTTACCAGTGCCCGCACCCAGGGTTTCAATCGTGCTTTGAGCGAGGTGGGGATTACACCTCGTCAAGACTGGCTTTTCGAGGCGGGTATCAACGAGGAAGGCGGAGCCTGGTTGGCCGAGCGTTTTCTGGTCCAGAAAGAGCGTCCTACAGCAATTTGCATCGTGAACGACGTTCAGGCATCAGCTTTCATCAATGAAGTGATGCGGGCCGGCCTTAAAGTTCCCGAAGACATTTCAGTCGTCGCACTCGATGGTTTGCCGGCCTCGCTGTATGGTGCAGTGCGCATTACAACTGTAACCCAGCCGTGGGAAGCGATGGTCGAGAACGCCGTGAACTTCCTTTTGGAACGTTTGAACAAAACCTATCAAGGTGAGCCTCGCAAGCAAGTGTTCAGTGGTGAGGTTATTGCGCGCGAGAGTGTGCGTAAGTTCATTTAATCTCCAGAATACGAAAAAGATGTTTAAAACGCACCATAACGGGGTATAATGTAGATAAGACTTTACCGATTAAGTTATGTTTTGTGCTTGACAAGACTTAACCGTGTAAGTCAATTGGTCGATCGAATGACAAATGAGGCTAAGGTCAATTGATATGAAAACACAAGTTACGAATTATAATTCACGACAGGCCGCGTTTACGCTCATAGAATTACTTGTTGTTATTGCTATTATAGCTATCCTCGCGGCAATTCTGTTCCCGGTTTTTGCACGTGCGCGTGAAAATGCAAGGCGGACGAGTTGTCTGAGCAATATGAAACAGATCGGCTTGGGAATGATGCAATATGTGCAAGATTATGATGGTAAATATTTTGCGCGTTATTTCGGTGGCCCGAATGCAGGCGATTTACCACCCAGTGGCGTAACAACATACAAGACGTGGTTGCCTACAACATCAGACGATACCTGGTTGTTAGGGCCGTATGTGAAAAGTCGGGAGCTTTTTGTTTGTCCGAGTTATACAGCAGGATCTACTGTTCGTTATGGTTATGCTTATAACCTGATTGCCGGAGTGCCTTGGGTGCTAGTTGCACCGGTTGGAACGATACAGGTGCTTTCTGAATCTCTTGTTCAGGAACCTTCGCGAATGGTAGCATTTATTGATTCCAGCTTTGCGGCGAATGCTTATCCAGCCAATAGCAGCAATTGGGCTGTCAGCTATTGTGGTGTCTATAATACTTCCAGCACGCCTTGCCCGGCAAATCAAGCATTGATGGGCCGCCACTTTGGCGGACAAAATGCCGTCTACATGGACGGACATGCCAAGTGGAATAAAGTCAGTCATTTTCGTAACGGCGGACAAAACTACCCGGTGTGGCAAGGTTGGCAGTAAATTTGAACTTAAAAATAAAAATTCCAATTCTCCCATTACTAATGCTATCATTAGTAATGGGAGCGTTTTTGTTTGTCGGACAACGTATGGCGATGGCACAGGAAGCGGTAACATCTAAATTCGAGTTTAACCGGGTAAACTTATCCTCCTGGATTTTTCGTGGGCAGGGTAAAGCCGAACCCGACGAGAATTTTCGCCTACTCCAGACTCCCGATGGAATACCAGCCTTGGAATTTGCAATCGGTCCGGATTCACCGGAGTATCTGCAGCGCTCCATTACAGCCGAAAATCGGCGTTTGCCGGTACAGCCTGGCTACTACCGGTTGCGTTTTCGCCTCCGCACCGATTTAACAAGCGGTTTTGCCTATCCGCAAATTTTTGCGCAACAAATCAATGGGCGTCATATTGATCTGGTCGCTCCCGAAACCGTGGCTGGTTTGCGTATCAGCGGCAAAACGCCGTGGCGTGAATCTTCATTGATATTTCAAATGCCCGCCAATATCACGGTTGCTTCGCTGAACTTGAAAATCGATAATGGTATCGGGGCTGCCACATTCGCCGACTTGCGGTTGGACAAACTCAGTGACGAAATCGGTAGCAAACTCCTGGGGCAGGGCAGTGAACTCAATGTTGATGGTAGCACGGACACGCTGTTTTATCGCGATGATATGGACGGCGATAAAGGTGAGTGGATTAAAGACGGCACCGCTCCTTACTGGTTTGAAGGCGGCAAGATGGTTGTCGATTGCCTTCCGGGCAAGTTGAGTGGCATGTTTACCCTATGGCTCAACCGGCCTTTATCAGGTAATTTTTATATCGCTTACGACACAATGTGCATGGAACCCGAAGTTTGGAATAACCTGAATTTCTTCCTTTTAGGCCGCACGCTCGATGGCGAACTCCCGACGCCGGGGCGCTTTGATAGCAGCTACGGCCAGTATCACCAGGAAGCCAAAACTTATATCGGCACGCTCACCTATAAATGGAGCCGTATGCGCAAAGATCCCGGCTTCAATCTCATTTCGGAAGATCAAAGCATGGTGGGGCACATCAATCGGAAATACTTTTTTGAAATTATCAAGAAAGGTAATACTATCGAATGGCGCATAGATGGAAAAACAGCCCATTGCGTTGAAGACCCCGAGATTTATGAAAGTGGCCTGTTTGCTTTTCGGAGTGCCGATACTAAATTCTGGATAGATAATTTTCAAATCTATCAGTTATCCTCACGTTAATCAATTATCAAAAGGAAAGATCGTGAAAGGTTTTAATTCAAAGAATCGTTGGAAATATGCCTTACTGATGGCTGCCGCAGGTTGGGCAATGAGCACGGCTGCGATTGCACAAACAGAAAACACGCCTCAAGCGCCCGTGCCGGTGAAGTTGACTGTTGCCGCTGATCATAAAAATGCGTTGTATCGGCAGGGCGAGGAAGTCACTTTTATCATTCGTGCAGAAGACGGTGTGCAACCCACAAGCCCGGTACAGTGGAAGCTGACCAAGGATAATTATTCGACGATTGCCCAGGGCGTGGCGGAGTTTCAAAACGGTGAAGCCAAAGTGAGCGGCAAGCTCGATGAACCGGGCTTCATCTTGTGCCATGTGACTTCGGGCAAAGAGACCAAACTGGCTGGAGCCGGTGTCGATCCGCTCTCGATTAAGCCAAGTCTACCGGTGCCGGATGATTTCGATGCCTTCTGGACCGCGCAAAAAGCCCGTCTGGCTCAGGTGCCGGTCAATGCTCGTTTAACTCCCGTGCCCGCACGTTCGACTGAGAAAGCAGAGGTTTTCGATCTCCAGGCCGATGCCGTGGGCGATGCCCCGGTTTCGGGCTACTACATGCGCCCGGTGGGGGCAAAGTCTAAAAGCCTTCCGGCGATTCTCACCCTGCATGGAGCCGGAGTGCGTAGTGCGGGTGCCAATACAGGGGTAGGGAGTTGGGTTGACCAGAATATGCTGCATCTGGATATCAACGCTCACGGCCTCCCCAACGGCGAATCGACGAAATACTATACCGATTTATATGCCAGTGCCAAATACAAAGGCTATCCGGCTTTCGGGCGCGATTCACGAGAAAGTTCCTATTTCCTGGGAATGTTCTTGCGGATGGTGCGCGCCATCGACTTTCTCACAGCCCAACCGGAGTGGGATGGCAAAACATTAATTGCCTATGGCACCAGCCAGGGTGGTTATCAGGCAATTGCCGCTGCTGCGCTCGATTCGCGGGTTTCGTTTTTCGTGGCCGGTGTTCCTGCTGGGAACGACCACAGTGGTATGATGGTAAACCGCATCAGCGGTTGGCCCAAATTGGTGACTCTGGACGCAGAAGGCAAGCCTAATGAAAAAATCTTGCAGGCTTCGCGCTACGTCGATGGGATGAACTTCGCTACCCGCATCAAGGTGCCGGGCTTCTTCACGGTCGGTTTTATCGACACCACATGCCCACCGACTTCGGTTTACGCGATGTATAACAATCTCAAAGGCGAGAAGAAAATCTTTAACGATATCACCGCCAAGCACGAGAATACAGCCGCCGCAACTCAACAGATGCGCCGCGCTGTGCGTGACCATATTGCCAGATAAACGCCGGATGAGAAGGAAGATGTAATGAAGAGAGGAGCGAATTTTCGCTTCTCTCTTTTTTATGCGCACTGGGTGCATTTCTTGCATCCGGTTTCGATTGTGGCATAACTATGTCGCATAATTTAAGAGAACATACGCTTGGATATGGAATATAAATTCGTGATTGGCTGTAATGCAGGTTTGGATGAAGCTGCCTGGAAATTGTTGCAGGAAGAGACGGTAGGCTATGAATTAATCATGGACTGCAGCGATTTCACAGAAGTCGATATCGCCTTAGGGCAACCGGAAGTTGACGCGGTTCTGTCCGCGTCACAGTTGAAGTGGATACACATCACTAGCGCCGGTTATACCCGTTACGATACGGACGAATTCCGCGCAGCGCTCCGCGACCGTAATGTTCTGTTCACTAATAGTTCGAGTGTCTACGACAAACCCTGTGCGCAGCACCTGCTGGCGATGATGCTGGCCGATGCACGTCAACTTTTACCCTGCCACGAAGATCAGCGCACGTCGCATGCCTGGCGCACTCGCCCGCATCGTCAGGCATCGTATCTCCTGAATGGCCAAACAGTGTTATTCCTGGGTATGGGAGCCATCGCACGGACTTTAATTCCCATGCTTGCGCCTTATGAGATGGAAATTATCGCACTGCGCAAAAGCGGACAACCGCAACCGGGTGTTGAAATTGTGGCCGAAGCAGAACTTGAAGCAGCTTTAGCGCGCGCCGATCACGTAGTGAACCTGTTGCCCGAAAGCCCCAGTACTCTGGGGTTGGTGAATGGCACACGTTTCGGGCAGATGAAAACCGGAGCACGCTTCTATAATATTGGTCGGGGTAAGACGATCGATCAGGATGCTTTGCTGGAAGCATTACAGAGTGGGCAGGTCGGAGCCGCCTATTTGGACGTGACCGACCCCGAACCGCTGCCGCCGACTCATTTACTTTGGGAAGCACCCAATTGCTACATCACCCCGCATTCTGGCGGCGGGCATGCAGGCGAATATAGCCGGCTGGTCAGGCATTTCATTCGCAATCTTCGGGCTTTTGAAACAGATGAGCCGTTAAACGATCGTGTGTGGTCCGATTTACCAGAAACCCGGATTAATAAAGAGGCTGGTTAGGGTTTAACGATCGATTCGCTGGCTGGCGCGACAGCGTGAGAATGCAAATGCAAACCGCACTCGCGCTTTTCCGTGCCTTGCCAGCGACCGGAGCGCTCGTCTTCGCCCGCTTTCACCGGACGGGTGCAAGGCCAGCAGCCGATCGAGGCATAACCTTGCTCGTGGAGTAGGTTAGTCGGCACCCCGTTGGCTTTGATGAAATCCCACACGTCGTCTTTAGTCCAGTTGACGAGCGGTGAAATCTTTACCTTTTTATTGCGAGGGTCGAAACCGATCACGGGAATTCCAGCGCGTTCGGGTGTCTGGTCGCGGCGCACGGCTGTGATGTAGGCATCGAATCCGGCCAAAGCGTCGCTGAGCGGCACGACTTTGCGGATGTTGCAGCACAGATCGGAATTGGTCTTGTAGATAGGCCCGTCAAAGCGCTTTTCCATATCGGCGACCGATTCCGACGCAGTCACCAGGCGAATGGGCAGGGCGTATTTCTTCTCGAGCTTATTTTTCAGCGAAAGCGTTTGAGGGAACTGGTAGCCGGTATCGAGATTGAAAATATCAGGAGTGATGCCGGTTTCATCGCGCAATTGTGCCAGCATTGCGATAATGGAGCAGCCTTCAGGCCCAAAAGCAGTCGCCATCGTTACGCGATCGCCATAAGTCTCCAGTGCCCAGCGCAAGATCTGTTGAGGCGTTGCCGACTCAAAATCTTGACTGAGTGCGGCCAATTCGGCTGCCTGATTGTCGGAAATTGTAGCTATTCCGCTCATAATATGTAATTTTACCGTATTCAATCAACTAATACGACACACAAGGTAGGGTAAATTTTGTTAGCCTTAAAATATCGTATTAAGATATAAATTACGGTTAGATTGAAGAAAGATGTGTTTATGAACAAGAAAGACGTTTCGGATATTTTCAAAGAAGGATCTCATTCAGAGATTGCCTCGGCTTCCACTACCGACGGTCTACCGGTTGCGGTCGGGTTAAGTGATGCTTTACAGGAAACTCGGGTTCCGCATCAGGCTACGTTGGTGGATCGGCGTGTATTGTTAGTAGCCACCTTGGCAATTTTGCTGGGTTGTGCTGCTGCTTTCATAGCCCGTGGTTTAGTGGCAGTGATCGATTTGGTCACGAATATTTCATTTTACGGACATTTCTCTTTGGAACCGGCTACTCCCGCGCACAACACGTTGGGCTTGCTGGTGGTGGTACCGCCGGTGTTGGGTGGCATTGTGGTCGGTATCATGGCGCGCTATGGTTCGAAGGCAATTCGCGGGCACGGCATTCCCGAAGCCATGGAACAGGTGCTGCTTAATGAGAGTCGCATTCCGCCACGAATCACCATTTTAAAACCGCTTTCGGCAGCAGTAGCTATTGGTAGCGGCGGCCCGTTCGGAGCTGAAGGCCCTATTATCGCGACTGGCGGTGCGTTGGGTTCACTGATTGGTCAACTACTACGCACCACGGCGATGGAGCGTAAAGTTCTCCTGGCATCGGGTGCGGCAGCGGGCATGACGGCTATTTTCAACACGCCGATTGCAGCGGTAGTGCTAGCGGTGGAGCTTCTGTTATTTGAATTCAGGCCTCGGTCGATTATTCCCGTAGCATTAGCTTGTGTGAGCGCGGCGGGAGTGCGGATGCTTTTGTTTGGTTACGCTCCGGCCTTTGAAATGACGAACGTGATGACGCCCGGTCCGAACGCCTTGATGTTCTATGTTTTGTTGGGCGCAGTGATCGGGTTATTGTCGGTAGGCATTACGCGGCTGGTTTACGCGATGGAAGATGCCTTTGAAAAACTGCCGATTCATTGGATGTGGTGGCCGGCGATTGGGGGATTGGTTGTAGGAATCGTGGGTTATTTCGCGCCCCGAACTTTGGGGGTGGGATATGAAAACATCAACGATATTCTGTCGGGCCGGTTGGTGGGACAGGTGGCCCTCACGCTGTGCATTCTCAAATTCATTTCATGGTGTGTTGCGCTGGGCAGCGGAACTTCCGGCGGTACGCTTGCGCCTTTGTTTACCATGGGGGGCGCGCTCGGTTCGGTGATGGGCGGCGTAGCCATTGGCCTTTTGCCTTCAGCGGGAATCGATGTGCGGCTGGCTGCTCTGGTGGGTATGGCGGCCATGTTTGCCGGTGCCTCACGCGCGTTGTTGGCTTCGGTCGTCTTCGCGTTTGAGACGACACATCAGTTACCGGGTATCCTGCCACTTTTGGGCGGCTGTACTGCGGCCTATCTGGTTTCCTGCGTCACCATGCGCAATACCATCATGACCGAAAAAATCGTAAGACGAGGTGTGCGGGTGCCGGCTGAATACTCAGCGGATTACCTGGATGTGGTGCATGTGAACGAAGTGGCTGCTACGCCTGTGGTTACTTTGTCCGCCACACGGTCGCTGGTTGAAGTGCGCCAATGGTTGCAAGACGATTCCGAGGCGGCTCATCACCAGGGCTATCCGGTGGTCGATGAAGACGATTGCCTGCTTGGAGTGGTCACACGACGCGATTTGATGAAAGAAAATAGCGAGGGGAAGTTTTGCGTCGGCGACCTCATCCAACGCGCGCCGGTCGTTGTTTATGAAGATAATTCACTGCGTGAGGCCGCCGATCACATGGTCCGTGAAAAAGTGGGCCGTTTGCCGGTCGTTTCACGGGAAGACCCCGATAAGGTAATCAGTATCCTCACGCGGAGCGATTTGCTTTCGGCGCATGCACGCCGCCTTGAGTCGGCCAGTCGTAAGACTCGGCACATTCGCCGGCTCAAGGCGGAACGCGTGCATTCCTAAACGCGCCAAGCGTTTATAACAGATTGTCTAACAACTCCGGGCCGAAGACTTCGCGGTGTAGATGCGAGATTGGAACTCCGGCCTGGACCAGGTTTTTCCACTGCATCTGCATAAATGCAAGTGGGCCGCATAGATAGACATTCGTATTCAAATATTCCCAGGAAGGCAGGCAGTCTAAAGTGAGATAGCCAGGATAGATGTTCTCTTCCGACGTGGCGTCGCATTGTTCGTAGAAGGTTGCCACGGTCAGGTTAGGCATCACTTTAAGTGCAGCTTCTAAATCGTCGCGGTGCGAATGATGCGTGCGATTACGAGTAGCATGGCCGAAGATAACACGGCGGGTGGGATTCACTTCTGCAATGCGATTTAAAGCCGAAATCATCGGAGTGAGGCCGATTCCTGCCGAAAGTAACACGATGGGCTGGTCGCCTTCGGTGTCTGGAGTGAAGTCGCCACAAGGCGGCCCAACTTCTAAAATGTCTTCGATTTTCAGGTTATCGTGAAGCCAGTTCGAGACACGGCCTGCCGGCGTGGTGGCACCTGCGGGTTCGCGTTTCACGGAGATGCGCAGGGTCTCTTTGCCCGGCGCATCTGAGAGGCTATATTGCCGCAATTGACGTTGCCCGTTAGGAAAATCGACCGCAACGCTGATATATTGGCCAGGGGTAAAGCTTAAATTTTGCTTCTCATCCACTGGCTGCAAGACGAATGACGTAACGAGTTCGCTTTGTGGCTCGATGGCTACTACGCGCATGGGCTTGAGTTCACCTGGCTGCACGCATAAATCTTCGTAGAGATTTTTCTCCTCGGCGATCAGAGCGTTGGCAAGCAGACCGTAAGCCTCGCCCCACGCCGAGATCAGGGAAGGAGTAGCTGCTTCTCCCAGGGTTTGCTGGATGGCCCCTAAAAGGTGATGCCCGACGATAGGATAATGCTCGGCACGAATGCCTACTGAAACATGTTTATGTACAATCCGACTAACAACCGGTGCCAATGCATCCGGGTTGGCATAATTAGCAGCATAGGCAAAAACCGCCGCTGCCAGTGATTGCTGCTGCGAGCCGTTGGCCTGGTTGCCCATATTGAAGATATTTGTGAGTTCGGGATGCTCGCTGAACATGTTGTGATAGAAGGTTTTGGTGATCGTCACACCGTGTTCGCGCAGCACGGGAACAGAAGCATCGATGTAGGGACGAGATTCGAGTGATAGCATGACAAACAGCTCCTTAATACTAAATAGGATAGAAATATCCGATTAGGAGGTATTATAAGGCGAGATTAATCGGATGTAAAGGTCTAATTTGTCGTTATATCTAATAATTGTATTTGCGCTTGCCGTACTTTCGCTTTAAATGAAGGATGTCTGTGAGTCACACATAAAATAAGCCCTCGTCCCATATTACTGGAGCGAGAGCTTATTTTCGTGAGAAGGACTATACGGCTGTTTTATTCTTCTAAGCGCAGCCATTTCGTCTGCTGGGCTTCAATGGCTAAATCGAATGCGGCTGCATTACTGGCCAGGCTCTTACCGCTATCGACATCAATCACAGTCGCTTTCCGTGGCAGGTTAATTCGATAGGTGCCACTTTGTAAACCGTGTACGCTGATGAACCGGTCGTTCATGTGGATAATCATTTTTCCCGGCTCAGCGGTCACGTGCCCTTTCGCCGCAATGACGGCATGATTGAGCAGTTCGCTACTGATTCCAGCCAACGGGGCGACATAAACCGAGCGCCAGTTGGGGAAATCCTTCACCGCGATGGCAGTTTTATTATCCGTTGGATATTGCGCTAATGTGGCAGCCGAAGTGTCGTTAATCCAGAACCGTTGCGCATCGAAAGCCTTGTCGCCTTCATTCTCAACGCGAAAGAAGGTGCGGAAAATATCGGCCATCCCCTGAAGTGGCAGCAAGCCTTTGGCTAACTCGTGAGTCGATGTCACGGCGACGGCTCGCTGGCGATCCGCAGGAAACGCTGTTTCGGTGTTAATGCCGGTGAGTGCTCCAATATTTTCAGCGCCTTTGCTCTTATCCGAGAGATAGCCGCTGGCATAATGCCAGATCAGCGTGCGCTGGTTATTCTTGAGCTTCTGGTCGATGAATTCCCGGTCACTTTGCGAGAGGTAGTAAGTGTTTACAAACACAATGGTTTTGTATTGATCCCAGTTACCCAGCGCCATGAAGTCGTCGAGATAGTAGCGGTCGGCTGCAATACCCGCGGTGGTGAGAGCCATGTCCTGGTATCCCAACAACCATTGTGATGATTTACGAAAACCAAACTGTGTGGTGCGCGACCAGGGATAGCTTTCGTGCGAATAAATGTAGGCGACTTCGGGCTTGAATTGGCGTGGTTTTTGAAGGGTCTGATTGTAAGTTTCCCTGGCCTTGGCAATTTCGCTGACGATAGCGGGATGGTTGAAGGCGTTATGGGAAATATCGAAATACCACCAGCCTTGGTCTTCGGAAATCATCAGCCCACTCTCCTTGCGGAAGAGCGATTGAAACCAGTCCGCATTCATCGGCGTACTGATTTTCATGCTGGTAATCTCATTGTTATACGTCTCACGTACCCAACTCCGTGTATCCAACTCGCTGATGATGAACTTGCCGTGTTTGGCAAATGATCGGTAAGCAGCCTGCACACCGCCGACATAACCGGGCATGCGATGTTCGTAACCGGGTTGCACGATCATGCCGTCGAGGTATTTCGATTCCAGCAACGGTTTGATATTGCCGACCAGCGCTCCGCCCATACTCCAGGTGATGCCCAGTAGGTCGCGGCCAATGCCGTCATCGGCTGCTTTGAGCAAGATTTCACGAATGCGCCACATGCGCTCAGTGCGATACTCTTCGTAATCGCGCTGGTTGCCTTCGGTGGCCGGGTCGAAAAACGATGGCGACTGATCTTTGCCGACCTGATAGGCCTGGCGCTCCTGCGGCACTTTGGCTTGATCGAAAGTGAGGTTCGTAGTTTTCCAGGCTTGATTGAGTTTCTCGGTCGTCTGGTATTTGGCTTTGAGCCAGTTCTGCCAGGCCAATGTTCCGGCTGGGCTGTAGTCGCGGTCTTTGATGTAGAACTGGCCGTCTTGCCCGCCGCTGATAAAGGTCCCTGCAACTTTATTGGCATAGGGCGTTTTTCTGAGTTCTTGCATGAAGGCGCGAATCACTTTGGCGGCATCTTCAAATGGCTTGTCCTGATACTGCGACGGCCACCAGTTGCTCTGCTCGTTCGGCAGGGTCTTGGCAAACCCCGACATATAGAGCCAGTTGCCATAGGCTTTTTCACCGCGCTGATTCTGCCATTGCGTTTCGGGAAAAGTCGCTACGTAATCGCGCGGCCACATGATGTGAAAGCCTAAAATCAGCTTGCTGTCCGGCATTTGTTGTGCGGCTCGTTCGACACGCTTGAGAAGGGAATCGAAATAATACTGCTCGTTTTTAGCGGTCGGCCAACTGGGGTGCTGGAGCGAAGCCGTATGAAGTTGGCGATCGGTATCAGTCAATTCCAAGACAACATTCTGCAAAGGAGTGCCCAGCTTGTCGAACAGGGCGTAGTTGCCACGCTCCGAAACGAATGGAAATTGCAGGATGGGCGGGACGGTTTGATTATCGATGCGGAGTTCCGTGCGATTGTTTTGCGCGACGGCTTTCACTTCAGCCGGGCGGGCGGGAGTGGAAGCGGCCGTGCTTGCTTTTATGGGCAGAGAAGGCACCGGATCGCTGATGTAGAAATTCCACGGATGAGCGGGAAAATCGAGGTCGTCCAGCCACACGGTGGAAGAGTTGCCATACAGCATCACTTCCATGAAGTAGCGGCGTTCCTTGTCGGATGGCTTCACCATGAACAAGCGCTTGTCCCACACATGGCCGGGAGTGTTGCGTAGCAGGGTCTGGCTTTGCCAACGCGCGCTACTGGATGGAATGGAATCGGCCGCGACTTTGCCATCTTCTTCCAGAAGCTGGAAAGAAAGGATGGAATTAATGGGCGCATTTTGTGCGCGGAACCAACCGCGCCAGGTGAGTTCGGTTTTACCTGCGGGAACGACGATGGGAAAAGTGCTTTTTAAGCGGATATAGCCCACGCCGTTTTCTTTGGTCAGGCGAAGAGAGCTTTTGCCATCGCGGGAAGTGCTGGAATCGATGTCCCATTTTCCCAACGCTCCGTCTTCCAGTGAAATATTCCAGCCCAATAATCCCGCTTCGAAGCTGCTGTTGGGATGCAGGGTAGGGCCGTTAAGTGCGTGGGGCGGCGAGGCCCAATTCACGGCGCTCTGTAGTTCGGTGGGAACTTCACTCAATCCGCGAACGGCAGTCGCCATCGTCTGTCGCACGCGCAGGTTGGAACCGATGAGCAGTTCTTTGATTGCGGGGTAAGCGGCGGTTCCTTGTTGCACCAGTCCTGCAGCGGCAATGCCGCGAATAGTGCTGGAGTCATCGTTTTGAATAATCGCGGGTAGGCGCTCGATAAGCTGAGCATTTTGGACGTTATGTTCAAGTAGCACTTCCAGTGCGCCCTGACGCAAGACGATGTCTTTGTTGCCAAGTAAATCCATCACAGCGGGAAGCTGTGATGGATTGAAAGACGATTGGTAGCGCCATTGTTTAAGTTGCTCGCTCGTGGCTTGTTGGGCGTGGACGGCTGGGGATAATAGGCAGAGTAATGAGAAAACAGCAAGGGCTTTGTTCATAACGAATTATTGATTAGCAAAATTCCAGGCACCGTTCGCGACGGGGGTAGTTTTACGGGCTTCCGTGCTGACAACGTCGGTCTTGAGCCATTTCACGTGCCCGTCGGCAAATGCCATGTTTACTCCTTCGAAGTGCCGGCCTTTGAGGCAATCATCTTGCAGCACATCGTAGACGTTGCCGGCTATCGCGCATGCCGAGCCAAGTTTGCCGATACCCGGAATGAAGTTTCCAAAATTTGAGCTGGTGCCGGAATTGGTCGGGTCGGCCCGGCCGGGAGCGACTGACCATGTGCCTGCATCCATAATGGCGTAAGTGCCGGCAGGAGCAGTGATGGCGGAAAGCTTACGGGCAGGAAGTGTTTCTGCGGTGATGATCTGGTTGTTGGCACCGTAATTTCCGTAGGTCGGATAGTTAAAGTTACTGTGATTAAGTCCGGAGGGACAACGGAAAATCTGTAGGTTTTTGTGGTAGGGATACAGCAACTGTTGCCAGGCCCACTTATTAAAGCCGGCCGCACTTCCCATATTCCAGGCTCCACCAGGTGGAGCTGCGCCAACGGTTCCTATGGCGTTGGGATAGGTTTCGTCGTAATCCTGAACGTATTGCATCATAGCCAGGCCAAACTGCTTGAGATTGCTCGAGCAACTCGTCCGCCGCGCATTCTCGCGTGCCCTTGCAAACACCGGAAAAAGAATCGATGCCAGGATAGCGATGATAGCAATGACGACCAATAATTCAATGAGGGTGAAGCCTTGTGCTTTGCGAGTTCGTATCATCAATAAAATCTCCTTCTGGGCAGGCACAATAACCTGCTAATGTATGATACCACCCGCTTTGCCTTTCTAATCACGATCGGAGGCCCTATTTTTGACTTTTCCTGACATCATTTGACTTTTTGTAATATTCCTCCAAATGGCGTTGGCGAAACTCCAGGGGTGGGCGGCCGTAATGCCTGGAGAAGAGGCGGCTGAAGTAGGAGCTATCGGGATAGCCGATGCTTTTACCGACCGCACTCATACTCAGTGAACTGCCGCGCAGGAGGGCGCAGGCGCGTTCGAGCCTGTGCTGAGTAATGTATTGGTTGATTGTAACACTTTTTTGTTCGCGGAAAACCCGGCAAAGGTGGCCGCTGGAAACAAAGCTGTGGCGCGCGATATCGTCCAGGGTCAATTTTTCGTGCGAATGGGCTTCGATGTAGCGACAGGCCAACTCTACCGTGGCGTCGATCGATTGTTGTTCCTCATGGAGTTTGCGAATGAAGCCGGGCCGCTTTTCCTGCAACTCACGCAGATCATAGGCCAGGCGGTGAAATGCGGCTTGTAACAGTGCTTTTGAAGCTGTGGTGTCGGCTTGCCCGCGTTGTTGGAGTTCGTCGATGAGCGCCATGGCAATCGGAAAGAGATGAGGGTCGGAGACGAAATAGTCGGTTTCCGAAACCGGCTTGCCTTCTGCCGTCCAACTGAAATGGCACTCGACCCCCGAAGGCAGAAAGCGAATCCACAGTATTTTGTAATGAGCAGGTTGGCCGTTTTGGTCATACCAGTGCGGCAGTTCCCCCGAGGCATAGGGAGTTTCAGTGGGCATCAAGAAAGCGGTGCCGGCCGGTAGCCGCAAGAGAGCGTAGTCATGGTGGAGGAGTTCGCCTTTGTATTGGCGCGCGGCGCGGGCGGTGATGCCGATGCGCCAGTCTATGTTGCCTTCCAACACGAAGCCGAAGTAAGGAAAACGTGCGCTATGAACTTTGTATTCGGGCCAGTAGTGCAGGACGCCATGCGCCGGGAAGGTGTTTTTAGCAACGCGCAGACTAAGCGGAGCGCCGCGATGGTAGGTCAGCGAGACTCCCTCGGGGAGTTGGAAGGGTGGGGTAGCCAGCAAGATGCGATGGGAGTGTGGCTTGCTCATGGTGAGCGATTGTCCCTGCACCGCATCGAAGAGCCGCCGCCGGAGAGAGTGATGATTCGGGGTCATGAGTGATGGGATACAGCATGATTCAATGCCGGGGTTTGTTGGGCTAAAATAATTGCTGAATTTAATTATGTCTCGTTCTTCTTCGCGTCGCAGTGGCCTCGTACGCTTTTTGCTGGCGTTAATCGTTTTGGGGGCAGGTTGGCTTTCCAACCATTTTTTACAGCCGTCGCCTCATTCAAGGGATAGTGTTCCGGCTCCAAAGAATTCCCCTCCACAGGCATCTGAGTCGATTTCAAACGGTTTGCAAAGCGATGTCGTGGTGCGCATTGCCGATGGCGATTCGCTCGAACTCAAGCGTGGCGGGCGCATTCGCATGGTTGGTGTCGATTGTCCTGAACAGGGCCAGGCCGGAGGACGTGAAGCGGCGGCATATGCCAGAACAGCGTTACTTGGAAAAACCATTCAATATCGCCTGTGCGCCGAGCAGCCACGCGACCAGTATGGGCGGGGCCTGGGCTTCATTTATATTCAACAGGGCGGGCAGCATGTTTTGTTCAATTCCGAACTGATTAGGCAGGGGTATGCCCGCGTCTATGGTGGTAAGTCGTGCGAGATCGACAAAAAATTGTGGAACACTTATTACGCGGAAGCGCGTCAAAATAAACGCGGTTTGTTTGCGACGTTGGGCGAAGTGCCCGATGCGTCGTCTTACCGCAGGCAAAATGGACGAAGCCGGTAAGATAGCTGGGAAGCGATTTCGCCAGAACTCTGGCGACAGGAGTACGTCCATGCTTTATAAATCTGTCAAACTGTGTGCTGAACCTGAAGGAGTTTCTATTGATGTCTAAAAGAATGCAGAAAAGGCTGGCCGGATTAGCCGTCCTTGGAATTTTGCCGTGCATCGCGGTATTGCCGGTTGCGGCACAAAATGGCACGACCCCTGCCGCTAAGCCTGCAGCCCCCGCAGCCAAGCCAGCCGATAAACCCGCAACCGCTCCGGCCAAGCCGGCAGAGCAGGCTGCTCCGGAAACGGCTCCGGCGCACACTCCCATTCCGGCCAATGTCACTGTGGCGGCTACGGTTAACGGTGACAAAATCTTAATGGCCGATATCAATGCCGCCGCCAAACGCATCGAGGAAGTTCAGCCCGGCATTCCAGCGGCTGATATGGACGCTATCAAACGGGAAATCTGTGAAGATCTCATCGCTGAGCGTTTGTTGGTACAAGAAGCCAAGCGAATGAATTTGATGCCTGAGAAACAGCTTGTGGACGATGCCGTTTGGCGCTTCCAGAAACCGTTCCTTTCGCAAGCCGAGTATCTCAAGCATCTTAAGGAAGTAGGTAAGACTGAAGAAGACTTGCGCAATATGCTGGCGGCTGAAATGGGTATCACGGCGCTCAGCAAGAAGCTGACTGAAGATATCACGGTGAGCGACGAAGAGATTGCCAAAATCTATAACGAGCAAAAAGCCAACTTCGTCGTCCCCGAGATGGTGCATGTGCGCCACATTCAAATCTCGGTGAAAAGCGATGCCACGGCCGATGAAAAGGCCAAAGCCAAGAAGCGTGCCGAAGAAGCGCTGAAAAAAGCCGTTAACCCCAATGCCGACTTTGCCGCACTGGCCAAGGAATATTCCGATGACAAGGTGAGTGCCGGAGCAGCGGGTGACCTCGGCTTTGTGGCGCGCGACGATGTGATGGACAAAGCCTTTGGCGATGCCGCGTTCACGGCAGCGACCGGCAAAGTTCACAATAAACTGGTGGAAACCAAATTCGGTTATAACATTATCAAGGTAGAGTCGAAGAAGCCTGCGCGCACGCTGGAACTCAGCGAAGTATCGAGCTATATCAAGCCGCGTATCCTGCAAAACAAGCTGAAAGAACGCCTGGATACTCGGGTAGCGGAATTGCGTAAAACGGCCGACATCAAGAAGAATATTTAATGATCTGCCGATTGAATATCCAAACAAACAGCGAAGCCCGAGTGCTTCGCTGTTTGTTTTTTAAGCCTGCTTTAACCGGTTGCGATGAAGGTATGTTGCATTGAAGATCAACCGTGAATTGGGTAGAATCATGCCGATTATTTTAGAACGTTAAAACCCCAAGGAAATCTTCTCGCTAATGTCTTCAACCACCATCTACGATGTTCATGCACGCCAAATTCTCGATTCGCGCGGCAATCCCACTATCGAAGTTGACGTAACGCTGGAAAGCGGCGTTGTCGGCCGCGCGGCAGTGCCGTCGGGCGCTTCCACCGGTGAATACGAAGCCGTGGAATTACGCGATGGCGACAAGAGCAACTACGGTGGCAAGAGCGTCGAGCAGGCTGTGCATAACGTCATCGGCCATATCGCTCCCGAACTCGAAGAAATGGATGCCACCGAGCAGGTAGCCATTGATGAACTCATGATCGAGTTGGATGGTACACCTAACAAAGCCAAACTCGGTGCTAACGCAATTCTGGGCGTCTCCCTGGCCGTTGCCAAGGCCGCAGCCGCCTCATTAGAGATTCCGCTCTACCGTTATCTGGGCGGCACCAGCGCACGCGTTTTACCGTTGCCGATGATGAACATCCTCAACGGTGGCAAGCATGCCGATTCTGGCGTGGATTTGCAAGAGTTTATGGTCATGCCTGTCGGTGCCGAGACCTTCTCCGAAGCGCTTCGTATGGGCACCGGAATTTATCACTCGCTCAAGAGCGTGTTGCACGATCGCGGCCTGAGCACTGCTGTGGGCGATGAAGGCGGTTTCGCTCCCAACGTAAAGGGAACCGAAGACGCGCTGGGCGTCATCATGCAGGCGATTGAAGCCGCCGGCTACAAGCCGGGCGAAGATGTGTTGCTGGCGCTCGACCCCGCCATGAGCGAGTTGCACAACGGACAGAAGTATGTCTTCGAGCGCGAAGGCGGCGAAAAGAGCAGTGAAGAGCTGGCCGCATTCTGGGCCGACTTGTGTGCCAAATATCCCATCATCTCAATTGAAGACGGTTTCGATGAAGACGATTGGGCCGGTCACCAGGCTTTGAATGCTAAAGTTGGCAACAAAGTGCAGTTGGTGGGCGACGATCTCTATGTCACCAACACCGAGCGCTTGAAGAAGGGCATTGAAACCAAGGCCGGCAACTCCATCTTGATTAAGGTGAACCAGATCGGAACCCTTACCGAAACCCTGGCTGCCATCGAGATGGCCAAGTGCGCCGGATACACTGCAGTGATCTCCCATCGTTCGGGTGAAACCGAAGATGCGATCATCGCTGATATCGCTGTGGCGACCAATGCCGGACAGATCAAAACCGGCGCACCGGCCCGCACCGATCGTGTGGCAAAATATAATCAGTTGTTGCGTATCGAAGAAGAATTGGCCGAAACGGCCCAATTCGCCGGTCGGAACGCTTTTTACAACTTGCGCTAAGCGATAGGGGTGTTCGTAACGCCTAAATGGAAATGTGTCGCCGTTTTCGGTCTTCGAGGAGTTAGCAATGCAGCCAACATCACAACCACCTTCGCCGGGACGTTCACCACGCACACGAGCACGCACTGCTCGCGTCGCCGGGCCTATGCATCACGCAGAACACGAGACTTCAGTCGCTAAGCCAGTCCCGGTTAAACGGCGGCGTTTACGCTTCAAACGTTCCCTCACGAAATGGGAATGGCTGGGGTTCGGGTTGTCGGCTTTAGCGTGTGTTTCGTTGTGGCCGCTCATGCTGGCGGCGCATGGCAACCTCTCCACGGTCAGCTTACAGGTGGCACAGAGGCAGACACAGCTTGATGTGCTTGAGCGCCGCAAGGCTGAAGAGCAGGGGCGGTTGGCGCATTTGAAGTCGGAAAAAGGCCGTGAACAACTGTTGGTGGAACGTGGTTATCTCAAACCCGGAGACCGGTTCCTGTTGTTCCCTGAAGAATCAAGCAAACCATAATCGAGATCGCCTTGCGCCTGCGGTAATTTTTTTGCCGCAGGCGCAGTTGAAAGTCGCGCTGTTATTGCCTCGTATGCCATCCGATTCTCGTAAAAAATTTACCCTGGCTGCCCTTACGACAGCGCTCCTCTGGTGGCTGTCGATGACGCAATGGGGGCTATTTGCCTTCGGTTGGATTGCATTTGTTCCCCTCCTTTTTGTCTTGAGCGATATCGAAAATCCCCGGACTCGTTTTTTGTATGGTTGGGGTGCTGGTTTGCTCTGTTATGCATTGCATAATTGGTGGCTACTGCCCACTGTTACTAAAGCCGGTGGCGTCATCGGCGTCTCTCCGGTTATTGGTGCTTTGCTGGGCGCTTTGTCGGTGGGGTTAATCGCAACAGTTCATGGCCTGGGGTTGGCGTTCTTAGCCTGGCTGTGGAACCCGCGCACTCCGTTATTTCGTAACATACCGCTGTTATTACCGGTTTGTTGCGCCTTGCTGTGGTGGGCGTTTGAATGGCTGCGCAGCTATGGTGTGCTGGGCCATACCTGGGGCGCTCCGGCATTTTCGCAGTGGAGTAACATAGCGCTGCTGCAAAGCGCCTATTTTATGGGGCAATTCGGGTTGAGCGCACTTTGTATTTGGTTTGCTGCCTGTATGGCCTTGTGGGTACACCCGGAGAACACGGCTAAAGCGCCCGGCATGTGGCGGATTCCTTTGCTGGTCTTTGCGATGTTGCACTTGTGGGGTGTGTGGCGCATCGAACGTTACGACCGTATGCCTCACACGCCAACGCCAATAGCGTTGGTTGCCACCAATGTGGCGAGCCTGGCGAAAAAACGGGAAGGCGGCGAATCACATTTCTCAACCGCTTGGCGTTTATCCCATGAAACACTGTCTGCCCAAAGCGCCCATCCCAATCGTCCTCAACTCGTTGTCTGGCCGGAAACGACGTTGACTCTCGGCGCGGCCCCTACTGCAGCCCAGCAGCGGGAAGATATTGAAACGTTGAGCCAGAGCCTGGCAACGCCGATTCTCGCGGGTGCCCAGGTATTTGAGAATAATGGCACCATGACCAACGATGCTGTCTTGATCGAATCGGGTCAACTTACGCAGCGTAGCGGAAAAATGCGTGTCGTGCCGTTTGGCGAACGGGCACCGTTTAGCGAGTCGCTGCTGTTTCTGGCGATGCTGGCACCGCGTCCGCCGGTAACCCCGGCTACTTATGCGATGCCGATGCAGCTTCGCCGATCGGATGGATCAAGGTGGCGTTTGGGCACGGTTATTTGTTTCGAAAGTGCGTTTCCGCGCCCGGCTAAAAGTCTGGTTGAAGATGGAGCAGAGGCTTTATTTGTGTTGACTAACGATGAATGGTTTGCGGGTACTTCAGCGCCCTGGGAGCATGCCGCGATGTGCGCGTTGCGTGCGGCGCAAAACCAGATCCCGGTCGTGCAGGTTGCAAACGGTGGCTATGCGCTGATGACCGACGGGGTTGGGCGCTTTATTTCTCTTGAGAAGAGTGACGTTTCAAAAGTTGTGACCGGCACAATTCCGATAATATCAAAAGATTGATTGGTGATTGCCGGTTAAACGCGGTAAAATGGTGGTAAGGAGTACATATATCTTTATGTTTCGATCGTCCCGGTTCTTCCTCTTTGCTTTCTTGACGTTTCTATCGAGCGTGACCTACGCGCAGCAACTGCAAATCCTGTTTCCACAGGAAGGCCAGCAGGTGCGTGGTGAAATCACGGTGCGTTACTCCGGCGTTCCCGATGGCGGCCACGTCATGGTGATGGTGGACGGCAACTTCGTCATGGCCACGGCGCTCAATAATTTTCAACTCAACACCTTCGATTTAAAGGCGTTTTCTCCGAGTTTGCCTAACGAAGGCACCCACAAGCTCACCTTGCGCGCCCTCAATGCAGGCGGCAAGCGTGTCGATGAAAAAACGGTCACCTTCGAAGCGGCCAACACCCGTGTCGATGCCAGCGGCGAAGGCGTTGTCCTCACCCACTATGAGGACTGGATGCGCGTTGACCCGAACGTGCAGCGCTATCGCGTTTATGCTGAAAGCAACGCCATGATCGATAACGGTCAAGGTGGCGGCGGTGGCGGTGGAGCTGCTGGCGGTGGCGGCGGAGAAGGTGGCGAGGAAATCATTCCTGCTCCCCTCGACTGGCAAGTTTCGGCGCTCATGCGTCGTGTGGTGCGTGATATCGGTGGCTGGAGCGATACCCGGTTGACGAGTGATAAGAGCGACGATGTCAGCTCGGCCAATATCCGCACTGTAGTGCAGGAAGCGTTTCAGCGTCAGCGTGAAGGTGAAGGCGGCGGTGGCGGACAAGCCGTTGAAGGCGGCGGTGGTGCAGCCGCAACCCCAACGCGCCGCAAGAAAGCTTCCAGCGGCCCAACCAAGGCTCCCTGGGCTAAAGATTGGTTGCTGGCTCCGGAAGTAGGCCAGTATTTTGTAAAAAATATCGAGCCCAGCGGCCGTGAAATCAACGCAACGCGTAAAACCCCGACCATTGCTTTGGCCGACTTACTGCCGACTTTCCCGCTCACTGAAGTGCGTCCCGGTTCGACTTGGGAAACCCGCATGACGTTTTTGGGCGATCTGTCTTCGCGCCAGCCGGTGAACGTCAGTGTGCCGATTACCCTGACAACTTTCGAAAATATCCAAACCCCGGCTGGCTTTAGCCGCCGTGCCGCCAAGTTGGAATCTCGTTTCCAGATGCCTGAAGTAGTCGCCAAGAAAATGGCGATCAATCTGATCTTGCAGGGTGGAGTTGGCGGCGGCGGTGGAGGCAGCGGCGAAGGTGCTGCTGGCGCACCGGGCATTGAAGGCGGAGGAAATGTAGGAGCTGTCGGCGAAAAAACAGCCGCCACTTTGCCGCCCGAAGAACTTGAGGCCATGATGGAAGGCATCACCGGTATCAGCTCACGAGCTTCGCGCGTGCTGTGGTTCGATGTTGAAAACCATCGCGTGCTGCATTCGGAAGATACCATCCGCACTTCGTTTGCCTATGAAGCAGTCTCCCAGGATGGTGGCGGCGGTGGTGCTGCCGCAGCCGGTCCGGCAGGTGGCGAAGGCGGCGGCCAGGCAGCCGAACCGACCAAGATTTCTTACAATCTGGTCGTAAAGACTTGGCTTGATGACACTGTTCCCGGTGTGCATCCCAAATATAACGGCGGTGCCGGAACCGCGCATAGCCGCGATAACGTCACCGATGCCACGATCGAACGCATTAACAAGCCGGTTCAGCCTTAAAAGAAGTCGCAAACAAAAAAGAGGACGCGCAAAACGCGTCCTCTTTTTTTGACTGGTTTTTATAACGTCATGAATTTCAGACACGCTTTCATAGCGCCGGATACGATGCTGTTTCGCATTCTCGACGGCATTGCCGATGCCACGAATATTTTGCTTTTCGTATGGTTGCTGGCTGTTCTCATCATAGGGACTCGCCAGCGTACAATCGGTGCAAAAGCCTGGCTGGCCAGTGTCTTGAGCATAGCTGTGGTTTATATCGTTAAAACGATCGATGGTAAGATGGATATCTGGGAACGCCTGGCGGCAGATTACAGTACTCATTCCGCCCTCGCAGCGGCGCTGGTGGTTTCCCTCTGCTTTCTGGCTCCCTCACGGCGAGCCGTGGCGATTGGAGTGTTTGCCGCATACGAAGTACTCATCGTTTTGCTGGGCTTTCATTCTCTTCTCGATATCGTCACGACTTTAATAATTGCCGTTCCATTGATGATTCTGGGATGGAAAGTGTTGCATCGTCCAATTCCGGAAAACGACATTTCTTCAACCTCAATTTAATCCGATTTTTCTTCTGGCATTCGCTTTGCTAACAGCCATAGTACGGGAGGAAATTGCAACATAAACCGATAGGGTTAATCACTTGTTGCAACACCCAAGATCATGGCTAAGATTCTTTTGGTTGACGATGATGAGAGTGTTCTCTTTACCTCTTCCCTGGCGCTGCGCAAGAGGGGACATGAAGTCGTGATCGCTAGCAGTGGTGAACAAGCCTTGCAAAAACTACATGAGCGGCGGTTTGAATTCCTCATCTCCGATATCCAGATGCCGGGCATTAACGGACTTGAACTCGCCGAAAAGGTGAAGGAAATTCCTCACAAGCCACGGATTATTTTGATGTCGGCCCATTATGACGAGCAGCGTTTACCGATTCGTTTATCTCAGGCGTTTCTGCAAAAACCTCTTGATTTCGATACCCTTAATAAATTGTTGGAATCAAATTCAGTGGGACAGAAAGTTCATTCCGATCGACTATCCTTACCTCGTCATCGCTGGATTCCCCGGCAGGCCAAACGTCATCGGAAGCCGCATCCATAGGGCTTATTGCGGGCTTGTCGAAACACCTCATATACCTTTGCGCCCCCTCTCGTTTGGGCTAAACTAAACAGAGCGTCAGACTTGGGGGAATTGTGTGTCCAGTCAGTCGGCGCAGAGGAACGATTTATGAGTACCGACACAATGACTATTGAGTCGCTGGCGACTCAAGACTATAAATATGGGTTCGTCACCGACATTGAATCCGAAAGCCTGCCGCCCGGACTGAATGAAGACGTAGTTCGCTATATTTCAGCCAAAAAGAACGAACCGGAGTGGTTGTTGGAATGGCGTTTGAAAGCCTATCGTCACTGGTTGACGCTGGAAGAGCCTCACTGGGCCAATGCCCCGTATGAGCCCATCGATTACCAGCAGACCATCTATTACGCTGCGCCCAAACCCAAGAAGGTTCTCGAAAGCCTGGATGAAGTCGATCCGGAATTGCTTGACACTTTCAATAAGCTCGGCATTTCGCTCGACGAACAGAAGCGCCTCACCGGTGTTGCGGTAGACGCGGTGTTCGATTCGGTTTCAGTTGCGACTACTTTTAAGGGCCATCTGGCGGAACTCGGCATCATTTTTTGCTCGTTTTCCGAAGCGGTCCAAGAACATCCCGACCTGGTGCAGAAATATGTCGGTTCGGTCGTCCCGGCCACCGATAACTTCTACGCGGCACTCAACTCGGCGGTGTTTTCGGATGGCTCATTCTGCTACATCCCGCCGGGCGTTCGCTGCCCGATGGAACTGAGCACCTACTTCCGCATCAACACCGAAAATTCCGGCCAATTCGAGCGCACGCTCATTGTAGCCGATAAGGGTGCTTACGTCTCCTATCTCGAAGGCTGCACCGCGCCGCGTTTTGACACCAATCAGTTGCACGCTGCAGTGGTGGAAATCGTGGCCTTTGAAGACGCCGAAGTGAAATACTCCACGGTGCAGAACTGGTATCCCGGCGATAAAGATGGCAAGGGCGGTATCTACAACTTCGTCACCAAGCGCGGTGCCTGCCGCGGCGATCGCTCCAAGATCTCCTGGACCCAGGTCGAGACGGGGAGTGCCATCACCTGGAAATATCCCTCGGTCATTTTGCAGGGCGATGATTCCATCGGTGAGTTCTACTCGGTGGCGATGACCAACAACAAGCAGTTGGCTGATACCGGCACCAAAATGATCCACATCGGCAAGAACACTTCGAGCACTATCGTCTCAAAGGGTATTTCTGCCGGGCGTAGCCAGAACTCGTATCGTGGCCTGGTAAAGATTCTGCCGGGTGCTGAAAACGCTCGTAACTTCTCGCAGTGCGATTCACTTCTCATTGGCGATCGCTGCGGCGCGCACACCTTCCCGTACATCGAAGTGCGTAACCCCAGCGCCAAGGTGGAGCACGAAGCCAGCACTTCGAAGGTCGGCGAAGACCAGATTTTCTACTGCAACCAGCGTGGTATCGATACCGAGGATGCGGTCTCGATGATCGTGAACGGTTTCTGCAAGGAAGTGTTTCGCGAGTTGCCGATGGAATTTGCCGTGGAAGCGCAGAAGCTATTGGGAATCAGCCTGGAAGGTAGCGTAGGTTAAAAACGCCGGCGCTTATTGCGCGGCAATGGATGGAACGAAAAAAGATTATGCCATTATTGGAAATAAAAAATTTGCACGCCCGCGTCGAGGGCAACGAGATTTTGAAGGGTATCAACCTCACCATCAATCCCGGTGAAACCCACGCTATCATGGGTCCCAACGGTTCGGGCAAGAGCACCCTGGCCGGCGTGCTTTCGGGCAAGGAAGATTACGAAATTACTGGCGGCGAAGTCATTTACAAGTCGCAAGATTTGCTCGAAATGGCCCCCGAAGAGCGCGCCTGTGAAGGCATCTTCCTGGCCTTCCAGTATCCGGTTGAAATCCCCGGCGTCTCGAACATGTACTTCCTCAAGGCTGCCGTCAACGCTGCCCGCAAGCATCGCGGCGAGCCGGAAATTGCCGCTGTCGATTTCCTGAAACTGGTGCGCGAGAAAACCAAAATCGTACACCTCGACCAGAGCTTGCTCAATCGTCCGGTGAACGAAGGCTTCTCCGGCGGCGAAAAGAAGCGTTGCGAAATCTTCCAGATGGCGGTTTTGGAACCGACCCTGGCGATTCTCGATGAAACCGACTCCGGCCTCGACATCGACGCTTTGAAAATCGTGGCCGATGGTGTGAACCAGTTGCACACCGAAGAAAAAGCCACCCTGGTTATCACCCATTACCAGCGTCTGCTCGATTACATCGTGCCGGATTACGTTCACGTTCTCTACAACGGTCGCATCGTGAAGTCGGGCGGTAAAGAGTTAGCCCTCGAACTTGAACAGAAGGGCTACGACTGGATTAAAGCCAGCGCAGACAACACGAATAACAACGGAGTTGCGCAGGACCCAACGGCGGAGAACTAATGAGTACGGCCACTTTGACTAAAAAACCAAGCAAGACCCAGGCAGCGCATGAGCGCTGGCAGGAGATCATTGCTTCGACTTCTTTCGAAGGCGAGCCGCAGTGGTTGCAGGAACGCCGCGCCACGGCACGGGAGTTCTTTGCGCGCACCGATTTCCCCACCCGCCGCGATGAAGAGTGGAAGTATGTCGATGCCGCTCCATTTGCCAATATCGTGCTGGAAGACAAATTCCAGCAAGACCCCAACGCCTTCGTCGATGGCATCAAGCGTTTTCTCTTCGATGAAGAAACTTGCTGCCGCCTGGTGTTCGTGAACGGGCGCTATTCCGACGACCTATCGTGTATCTGCGATGCTTCGCCCGGCATGACGGTGCGGCCGTTCAGCGAGATTTTGCAGAACGACCCCGGCCTGTTGGAGAAGCATCTGGGACAGTATGCCGATATTGAAGCCAACGTTTTCGTGGCGCTCAATACCGCCCTGTTTGCCGATGGCGCTTATGTGAAAATCGACGACGAAGCGGTTTGCGAGCGCCCCTTGCAGATTCTCTTTGTGGCGACCGCGCCGCATGGCCCGCACGTGTGCATGCCGCGCATCATCATCGAAGCCGGTGCCGGAAGCGAATCGACTATTACCGAAAGCTACGTTTCGCCGCGTCCCGATTTCTACAGTCGCAACGCCGTGACCGAAGTGGTGCTTGGCCCCAATGCCAAGGTTGATCACTACAAACAGCAGATGGAAAGCGAAAACGCTTTGCACGTCGCCACCATGCAGGTGCAGGCGGCTCGTGATGCCAAGTTCTTCTCGCACTCGTTTGCCTTTGGCGGGCGCATCGCCCGCAGCGATGCCAATGCCGTGATGCAGGGCGAAAATTGCGAAGTGACGCTGAACGGCCTGTATCTGGGCATGGGCGAGCAGGTGATCGACAATCACACTGTGATGGATCACGCCATGCCGCACTGTCGCAGCTACGAAGTGTATTCGGGTATTCTCGATGGCAAGTCGCGCGGTGTTTTCAACGGCAAGATTTTCGTGCGTGAAGATGCTCAGAAAACCGATGCCAAGCAGACCAACCGCGCCTTGCTGCTTTCCAATGAAGCCGAAATCGACACCAAGCCGCAGTTGGAAATCTTCGCTGATGACGTGAAGTGTACCCACGGTGCGACCATTGGCCAGTTGGATGAAGACGCCTTGTTCTACTTGCGTGCGCGCGGTATTGCCGAAGCCGATGCCCGCGACATCCTCATCGGTGCATTTGCCAGCGATATTCTTAACAATGTGAAGGTAGAAGCGCTGCAAAGCCGTTTGCAGCACGAACTGCTGACGCGTTTGCGCCGCACGCTCGATTAATTTGCGAACCCAGAGCGTGAGCGACGGGCTGGCGTAGATGCTCGAATGGCTATAAGGTAAGCCCGTCGCTCACGCTCTGGGTTCGCAAACCTGTTTTAAACTTTGACATGAAGGAGACGAGTAGGGCGGAAGCTAAAAATTCCGTAATACTCAAGACGTAGCTGAAAGAGAAGAGAAGCCTGACACTCCAGCATCTAACGCGCACTTAGACTTGGAGAGAAGCCTGACATTCTGTCCACTGACGCACAGTTGGACTCGGGCAGAAGCCTAACACCTCGTCATCCTCGCGAAGGCGGGGATCCAGTACACGGCTTTTTGTGTTGAGAATCACCAAAGCGCCACCATTCGACTTAATGGCAAATATTAGGTTAAGATATGCCACAAGCTATAAGCTGATGGACTAACCTCTATGCCCTGTACTGGATCCCCGCCTTCGCGAGGATGACGGACTTAAAAGACAAGGCCTTGGCGTTATACTTCAGTTACCTCCCGTATTCCGTCTCCCGTCTTCCGTATTCCTAAAAAGCCATGAGCATCCTCGATATCCCCACCATCCGCGCACAGTTCCCCATCCTTCAAACCCAGGCGCGCGGCAAGCCGCTGGTGTATCTCGATAACGCCGCCACCACGCAAAAGCCGCGCGCTGTGATCGAATCTCTGGTCAACTACTACGAGCAGTCCAACGCCAACATCCATCGCGGCGTGCATTACCTCTCCGAAAAAGCCACCGAGGAATACGAAGGCGCGCGCGAAACGGTGCAGAAGTTCCTCAATGCCCGCGCTTCCCACGAAATCATCTACACCCGCGGCACCACCGAAGCCATCAACCTGGTAGCTGCCACCTACGGTCGCGCCAACGTACAGGCGGGCGATGAAATCATCGTTTCCGAGCTGGAGCACCACTCTAACATCGTGCCGTGGCAGATTCTCTGTCAGGAAAAAGGCGCCACCTTGCGCGTCATTCCCATCGACGACAGCGGCGAGCTTCGCCTTGATGAATACGACAAACTGCTCAGCGAAAAAACCAAAATCGTCGCCGTGAACTACGTCTCCAACGCGCTGGGCACCATCAACCCGGTTCGCGAGATCATCGCCAAAGCCCACGCCGTGGGCGCGAAGGTGCTCATCGACGGCGCACAGTCTTCGGCCCACCTCAAAGTCGATGTGCAAGAGCTCGACTGCGATTTCTACACTCTTTCGGGCCACAAGATCTACGCGCCCACTGGCATCGGTGTGCTCTACGGCAAAACCGAACTGCTCGAAGCCATGCCGCCGTATCAGGGTGGGGGAGACATGATCTCGCATGTGAGTTGGGCAAGCACGCAGTGGAACGCTTTGCCCTACAAGTTCGAAGCCGGCACGCCGCACATCGAAGGCGGCATCGGCCTGGGAGTGGCGCTCGATTGGGTCAGCGAAATCGGCCTCGATGCCATCGCCGCCCACGAACACGAACTGCTCACCGTCGCCACGGAAAAAGCGCAGGAGATTGAAGGCCTGAAAATCTTTGGCACCGCACGCGAAAAGGCCGGGGTGCTGTCGTTCACCATCGAGGGCGCACACCCCACCGATGTGGGCATGATTCTCGATTCGCAGGGCGTGGCGATTCGCACCGGCCACCACTGCGCCCAGCCGGTGATGGACCGCTACGGCGTGCCTGCCACGGCGCGCGCTTCGTTTGCGGTTTATAACACGCTCGAAGATGTGGACAGGTTTATCGCCGCACTCCAGAAGGCGCGCGAGTTTTTATCGTAATTAAAGCGAACGGGTTTTGCCCTCATCCGTCCGGCAAAGGGAGCTGTTTGTAAGGCAAAGCTTGAGATTATCATGACATCAACCCCGCAAGAAGAAGCCCGGGAGCTGGTCGAAACTTTTGAAATGTTCGACGAGTGGGAAGACCGCTACCGCTTCCTCATCGACCTGGGCCGCGAACTGCCGCCGTTCGATGAGGCCGAAAAAACCGATATCAACAAAGTGCATGGCTGCCAGAGCAACGTATGGCTGGTGGCCAACGCGCGCCAGGAGGGTGGGGCACAACTCATCGACTTCCTGGCCGATAGCGATGCCCACATCGTGCGCGGGCTGATCGCGATTTTGCGCCGCGTTTATTCGGGCCGCACCGCCGGGGAGATTCTGGCCTTCGATATCGACGGCCTCATGAAGCAGTTGGGGCTCGACCAGCACCTCTCCATCAGCCGCCGCAACGGACTCTCGGGCATGGTCGCCCGCATCAAAAACCTGGCCGCTGAACTAGCGCCCCAGTCGGGAGTGTTGTCGTCGTGAGCGAAGAAAAGCGCGCCAGCGCAGCAGGGAAAATTATGAGCGATATTTTGAGCCTGGGCGACGAACCCTCGCCCCGCGAACCCAATTCACCCATCACCGAGGCCAACGCCGAAGGCGGCACCATCCAAGACGACATCCTGCGCGAGCGGATTATCGAAGAGTTCCTCACCATCTTCGACCCCGAAATCCCCGTCAACATCTACGAACTGGGCCTCATCTACGACCTGGTAGTGGAAGACGGCAACGTGTGGATCAAAATGACCCTCACCTCCCCCGCCTGCCCCGTCGCCGGCACGCTCCCCGTGGAAGTCGAAAACAAAGCCGCTGCGGTGCCGGGTGTGAAGAATGTGGAACTGGAACTGGTGTGGGACCCGCCGTATACGATGGATATGATGTCGGAAGCGGCGCGGTTGCAGTTGGGGTTGTTGTGGTGAGGGAAGAAAATTTTCCATCATAACAATTGCCAAAACGCCGGTTTTTCGCTATAATTTACGGAGTTGTTTTCTAGCGTCGGCCCGTTCGTCTAGAGGCCTAGGACATCAGATTCTCATTCTGAAGATCAGGGGTTCGAATCCCCTACGGGCTATATTTTCTTACTTGCATTGGCATATTTAAGATAGAAGCTAGGTCGTTTACCTTCTCATCACATTCATTCTGCTTCACAAAAGTGAAGCAGAATGTCATAAAACACACTTTTGATTTTCAGATTCGCAAAATCAACTCTCCCCCAATAGTACAACTATAGGCTTTCATTTAGATAGGATGAAAGCTATAACTTAAAGAGCAAAAACATTTTCTTTTCGAAGAATATTCAATTGCTTTGTCGTGATATCAAGTACTAGTACGCCGTCATCACCTTCATCTTTAAGAAAAAGTCGCAATCCTGTGCCTCCCACCCTTATTTGGTTTATGTCCTTTGTTCCTGCCACTCTTTTCATAGGAACCGAAAAAATAGTATCCCCTTCAATCTTTGTTTCAAGAAATAAAAGACTTCTCGCAACTTGTATGCGCTCTTCTTTTGTGAGTTTATTAATCGATTTTGTTGCTCGATCAGTAAATACTACTTTATGAGGCATTTCCGAATGAGTTGTTGTAAGGAGATTTTCCTTTTCTTGCGAGCGAGGTAGTTCCGAGATAATAGCTTCTTTAACAGCAACTAAGCTACTCATTTGACGTTGTTCCGAGAGCATCCACTTTTCTTGGATGGCGTTAGTTATTTCACTAGCAAACCCGAAAGGATGAATCCATGGAACCATGGGTTGTCCATCATGTGTCGTGTGCTGAATATTCTCAATAAATTCATAGACTCGTTGGTCACCAGAGTAGCCCCATTTATTAAATTCATTTGTATCCATTGTGGGAGTATCAATTTTGCCATTTTTACGTTGTTTATGATAAACACTACACTGATACCAAACTTTGTTACGGACAAACACTAAAAGTGGAATTTTTCTCTTAACAGCTTCTTCAAATTCAGCTTCCGAAATAGTCATGTTAGTATTGTTGTATGGTAGTCCAGCACGTTCATCAACAACCAATATCATTCGGTCGCACCTTTTCGCTACTTCAAGACAATTATCCATTGCATTATTATGTAAATGTGGAAAATCAGGCTTTCTAAACCATTGTGGTTTAAATCCAAACTTTATTAGTTCTGTATAAAGGGTATCAAGGATATCTTGCACGCGATCTGTCCCGGAGAGAAATACAGTTTCTTTCGACTTTTGTGTTTCGGTATTCATTTATTTTTTTTAAATTTCAATCTTATACTACCGAGATATAGAGATTATGTATTAAAGTGCATAATCTTTTTGCACAGCTATTAGAAGAGTAGTTTTCTGTCTTAGTCTTTCTAATAATGCCTAGATTTAGACTGTAACATAAGTTAAGATATTTGTGGATATTTAGGAAAAACGTTTTAGAATGCATGAACATTTTAGATATTTATTATGTTTCGATATCCCCAACCGTCGGTCCCTAAATCACAGTCCCCTTCACACGCAATACCCCATGTGCGAGCAGAGCGGTAATGGCCGGGAGAATTGGAACATTGATTGCACGCCTATCCCCAAAAGAGCCGCGCACCCCTGCTATTCACCCATTCCCTGCCGGAAACGCTCCTATCTGAGCCATCAAACCAAGAGCGTCCATAATAATTCTGGTGTCCTTGATCTTTCCGTCTACAAAGTTGTCGGTTACCATGCCCCAAAAGGAGACTTGACGGCCTGAAGCAGGAACGCCAAAAAACTCTCCCTGGTGGCTGCCAGTCCACACAAAACGTGTGACCACCCGGGTGCCCTCTTCAATTTGTTCTTCAACGGTCCAGTGCATATCGGGAAAGGCAGTGCGAAGGCCCCGCAAGACGTCCTTGAGGCCATCGAGTCCTGGGCCTTGACCGGGGAAGGGAACGTGTTCCACAATATCGTCGTGGAAAAATTTCCCCGTGGCTTCGATGTCTCCTTTGCTGAGTACATCTTCGATGAACTGACGCACGATGGCTTTCTGGTCTATCATGATGAGAAGATTTGAAGTGGCGGTTAAATTGAGGAAGCTTGATGGAGCAACGAATTCGACAAGAATGTTCGTCGCCCCGGGCAGTGAAGTTTATCACGGCAGGATTTGAGTGAATTGGCAGCAAGGCACTGATAGGGATATTGCATATTCTTATTTACAGAGCAGCAGTTAACAGCAATCCCGCCAATAGGGTGGGCTTGATATGATGTGGCACATTATGTGCGACAAACCGAGATGGTTTTTGGAGGTGCTTTATGTGTGGACGCTACGCGGTGCACGCCGATGTGGAAGAGTTGATTGAACGATTTAAATTGAAGCTGATCGAGGCCCAGGTGGAGCCTCGTTATAATATCGCGCCGACGCAGGATATTCCCGTGGTGATTGAAACCGAACAGGGGCGGGTGCTCAAATCGCTGCGCTGGGGGTTGGTGCCGCGTTGGGCGCAGGACGTTGCCATCGGTAATAAAATGATCAACGCGCGCGCCGAAACACTGGCCGAGAAGCCTTCGTTTCGCACACTGCTCAAAAGTCACCGCTGCGTGATTCCGGCCAGTGGGTTTTATGAATGGAGAGGCGAGGCAGGGAAGAAGACGCCTTATTATATCCACCGCCAGGACGACGAGCCGTTTGGTTTTGCGGGGCTGTGGACGCAGTGGCTGGAGAAGGGGAGTAGCAAGCCGCCGCTGCAAACCTGCACCATCATCACCACGGCGGCCAACGAACTGATGCGGCCAATTCACCATCGCATGCCGGTGATTCTGCCGCCTGAAGCGTGCGCGGAATGGCTTAACCCCGATAACGAAGAGAACGAGCAGTTAGCCGAACTGCTGGTGCCCTATGCGAAGAAAGACATGGAAGCCTACCGCGTTTCGCCTGCCGTGAGTTCACCGCAAAATCAGGGTGAGGAGTTGACTGAACCGGCGGACGACGAGCTGCAAAGCCTCAGCCCGCAGTTGGCGTTTGATTTATCGTAGGTGTATTGAATGGCCCTGGGCTGAGAGAACGCAAGGCCTTCGGCTACGCTAACTGCGTCGCAAGTTTTCGCGATGAACGGCGAGAAAAAGTGGTTGTCGGGAGAGTAGGAACCCCTTCCAATGCATTGTTGGAAGGGGTTCTTATTTAAACCGCGATGGCTAACACTTGCCCCGGCGCGGCGGAGACGACGCGAAACTGGTGCAAAGTTCCGTGCGGCGCCCAGGCGGCATCGCCGGTTTCGAGTTGCACCCGTGCGTCGCCGATTTGAAATTCGTAGCGCCCCGCCAAAACCAGAAATAGCTTGTCTTTATGGGGTGGGGTAGCTGGCGGTGGATCGTGCAGGGAAGGCGTTTCGATAATCCCTGCCCATAACGATTGCGAAGCTGTGAACACCCAAGCGGCGCTGGAGCCGATTTCAAAACATTGGGCTTCACTTTTCCGCATTACCCGCAGGCTCTGGTCACTCGCAAAGTGCCCAGAGCCAGCTTTGAAAGTGCCGTGAATTGCACAACCGTTGCCATGGGCTATCGCAGACGCAATGCTGCCAGGGATGAAGATGCAATCGTGCGTCTGTAACAGGTAAGAGTCGCTGCCGATTTGAAACTCGACTGTTCCCTCTTCGAGGAAAAACCAGTGGCAATCGCCATTATCAATCTGCTGCGTGGTGCCTTTGCTCTTGATATCCTGTCGCTTCACCCAGAGCATACCGCCGGTTTCTTGCTCACACAAGATGTCGGTCTCATGGCTGCGTATGATTTTAGGCTGCAGCAGTGCATTTAACTTTTGCATGATTCAGGGAAGCTGCGGCAGGTTGTAGGTCAGGGTTTGGCCTTTGAACTTGAGAAGCAGTTGGGCGGCAAAGGTGCCTTTGGGCAGCGAAACGGGGTAGCAGACCGTGGCCTGGCCATCGGGCACTAACACTATGGTTTCCTTGATGGGAGCGAGGTCGATGCTTGCACCCGAAGCGCGGAAGATATTGCCCTGGCCGCGAATTTCCGCGCCGGTATCAGTGAGCACGCTCACGCCGAGTGAGTAGGCCGGATGCGCCAACCAGCGCTGCTTGTTGGGGTCGATATTTTTGACAGTAATGAACATTTGCAGCGCATTGTTGCGGCCGCGCCGCACGCCGTCGAAGCGCAGGGAGAAGTCGCCAATATCAACGAAGTCGCCATCGCCCCCGGTGGTGCCCTGAACCGGCACGGCAACCGGTGCGACAGGTTCGGCCAGCGGCAAGTTTGAGGCATTGAACACTAGCGGCTTACTGTTGCGGCCAAACACCGTGAGTGTTTTGAAGGAGACATTGCCGCGAGGGATATCGAAGACCAGCATCACTTTTTCCATACCACCAGGCTCGACCGGCAACTGGCTGGTGATGCGTTCGGGTTCCATATCGGGGTCGCCACCGGCCTGGTAGAGGTTACCCAGAGGACGAATGCCCACGCCGTCGCCATCGGTGAGCACCATGTCGATTTCTCCTCCGGTGAGCAGCACGCGCCGCCGCGTGGTGTTTTTGTAGGCCGCGACGATCTCGACTTGCTTATCGCGCGCCACACGCATCGATTCAATTTGCACGCTCCATTCGCCCTGCGGCTTCATGGTGCCAGTAGTGTTGGTGGAAACGAACGGGGGGATAGACGTGCTTTCGTTTTGTGCGGCATAGCCAATAACGGGTATGGTCGCTAATAGAGCGCCGAGGGCGAAGGCGCATGATTTCAACTTAAAGTGTTGCATAGTGTCTCCAAAAGATTTTGAGACGCATTATGCCGCACCACTCTTAAAAAACTCTGACGCCAGCGGCGAAAACGCGCATGTTTTTTTATTTCGCAAATTTAAAAATTCTTCCCATTTAAGAGTTTAGCGTCAGGGTTTTTTAAGGGCGCAGTTTTAAGATAGGGTAGAAATTTCAAGAGGAAATTAATTGATCTACCACCATGAAAAAGACACTCCTTCTTAAACTCGCCTTTGTCTGTGCCGCTGCCGCCTTTTTCCCGATTGCGCCTTCCCATGCGAAACCCGAAGACACCCAGGTGGCCGTATTGCTGCACCTTGCACCGGTTCCTGCGCCCGACCAGACTTTGCGCGTTGCTCCTCATGCTGTGCCCGCAGAAGTGGAAGCGGCACTCGAAGCGATCATCGAAGCCGGTGGTCCTAAAATCGAGCGTGGTCATTCCGAAGTGTTGGCCTGGATGGGTCCGACCTACAAACGTTCGCGTGTGCCGCAAGTCAAAAAGCAACTCATCGCTTCCCTTAAAAAAACCGGCTGGACTTATGAAGAGAGCGAACCCGAAGCCGATTCGCCCGATTTCACCATGGTGAGCGTGATGCGTGAAGAACCCAAGCGTCAAGCATTGATCGGCTTTTGGGTAGAAACTGACGATGCGCTGATGTTAGCCTGGACGGAAATGTTGGCTGCTTCTTCCAGGAAGCCAGCCCCGGCTAAAATCGGTGCCTCCAAACCGAGTAGCGCTCCAACCCGCAGTGCCGCTGCAACGCCTGCCGGAGCCAAGGTTATCAATGTGAGTCCCGATGAATATGTGGTCAATGCGATGAAAGGCACCAACCCGAAAATTCCCGACTTCCCAGCTTTAGCCCGCAAACCCAAAACGGTGCGCGGTTACGTGAAAGACCACAACGGCAAGCCGTTGCAGGGCGCGGTAATTGGTGTGCGTTCTTCGGGTGTTGGCGGTGCACAGACGAGTGCCACCGGTAAAACCGATGCGCGGGGTTACTATGAAATTCTGGTTCCGTGGGGCGCGGCTGGTTTCTATGCGGCCGGTTACAGTGTCGATTGGGGCGATGGCCGTGCGCCGCTGGGTCTGCGGCCCGCCGATGGCACGGCCGATGAGTTTGCCACGCCGCAAGGCCACGTTGAGAACTGGGTGCTGTTTCCATACGGCATCGCCTCGCGCAGCGATGTCCAGGACAATCCCAAATATCTCAATGCCTATTTTGGCGGGAGTGTTACGCTTACTTTCCACGATGAAAACTCGATGTATCAGGTGAAAAAGATTCCATTCGGTTCGGTGGTGGAAATCACTTTCACTCCCCGGGGCAAGATGATCGACGGCACCACCGCACCCACGATTATCGTGCGCAAAACCTTACGTGATGGCGGCGAACATCGTCTTTATGTCAACAACCTTCCCATCGCGCCTTACAAAATTTCCGCAAAATTGGCGCAGGGCGGACAGGCTTTGTTGATGAAAGAAACCGGGCCTGAAGGCGGCAAGGCTTTTGGCATTTCACCCAAGGAAGCACGCGGTAGTGCAGAGTTGATGTTTCGTCCCTATAACTCACGCACCGAAGGTGTGACGGCTTCGAACGGACATTGGAGTGCGGTGGATATTGATATTTCAGGTTAAGGAATATCACGTTAGAACAAAAAATAAATTAGAAAAGTGAACATTACCATGAACAAAAAGAATTTTTTCTCAGCCCTGTTTTCCCCGGTGTTTCTTGCAGCACTCATTATTTCAAGTGCGCCGCTTGTAGAGTCTCACGCACAATCAGACGTCTACCACGTGAAAGATAACGACAATGCCATCAAGGGGATGCCTGCTCCTCAATTACCCGCTTTTCCCAAGATGGCTCCCAAGCCCAAAACCGTGCGCGGCATGGCTGTCGATGGCACGGGCAAACCGCTGGCGAATGTCGAAGTCGCCGTTTATTCCAGCATGGGAGGTGGTATCCGCACCACACATAAAGCACGCACTAACGCGCAAGGAATCTATCAGGTGCAGGTGCCCCGAGGAATCGGCGAAGTGGCGCAGGCCGACTATAAGCTCACCTATAATGGCGTAACCTATAGCCTGATGTTGCAGCCGGTGCGCGGCCATTTTGCGCAGTTCAACTCTTCCACCGGCCTTATCGAGCACCTGGTGTTGCGCACTGGCGGCCGGGATGGCGGGACGATTTATATTAAGGATGATGTGGATGGAATGGTTGAAGTAACGGCTACTCCTGTCGGAAAGCTGATGGACGGCACAGCCGGGCGCACACTGGTATTCCGCTATAATTCAACAGACAAGTATGAGCAGTATCTTAACGGGCTGCCTCTGGGCCGCTATAAACTAACAGCACGGCTGTTAAATGGTAATTCGTTGCGCGTAGGCCACTCTTTCGGATATAGCAAAGACTCCACGCTTCGAAGCAGCCTGCAGCTTGATTTTGGAACCGGCTATACCTATCTTCCGGATAATGTCGATAAAGGTGCCCGCGATATTGCGTATTTTCCGTTAACGATTGCGCCGTAAAATCAAACTGGGCAGGGAGATAGAATGCAGGAAACAGAACACAGTTTGTTGTTCAGAACAGAATCAAGCTGTCTATCTCAAGAGTAGGTTTCCTGTTTCCCGTATTCTGTTTTCTCCATCAAAACAATACAAGGTCAGTTCGCAGAATTGGTATTAATACTGGCCTGTAATCTGTGGAGTTCGTCTCAACAACTCAAACCAAACTCAATTGCCTGTTCAACGTTCATCGCCGCGCCTTCAGTGCGCGCGTCGATGAACGCGTCTTCTCCCAGAGCTTCACGGATGAGAGTTTTAAAATGCTCGTAATCCAGGCGTAAAACCGGGGCCATTCGATAATTGAGCACCAGTGCCAGAGCCTCGGCAGCGCCCATTGCCACGGCTGCATCCGCGACAAGACCGCGCCGAAAAAGCAGGTAGCTCTGGGCCAGCAAGACATGGTTGACGCCCCAGCTAAAAGCGGGGTTTTCACGGCATAGTTCAAAAACTTCGTGAAGCGCCGCCTGGGCAACTTCTAATTGGTTTTGCTCACGTGCAGTGAGGCCAACAGACCACAGTGCAGCGATTAAATCCCACGGTGCGCCGAGGCGGCGTGCAATGGTAATGCTTTCGTCCAGTAAGATGCGTGCCGCCCCATAATGCCCTTCATAATAATCCAGGCTGGCCAGGCTGGTGAGTGAACTGGCCAGCCTACCTTCATCGCCGAGGCGACGCGCGATGGTAATGGCTTCTTGATGCAATTGTCGCACCCCGGGGAAATCGTTAAGAATCAAGCGGGCGTAATTCAAAGCAATCAGAGCTTCTAGCAGAAGCGAATCGTCACCGGCCTTTCGGCTTAAGGCAACTGCTTCTTCGCTCAGCGCGCGGGAATAGGTGACGTCGCCTTCGTCATCGCCGGTTGTCATGGCAAAGCGCACGAAGGCAGCGACGGCAAATACGAAGCTGGCGGCATCGCCGGATTGCCGGGCGCTGTCCAGGCCTTCTTGCACCAGTGCCCGTGAAGCAGCGAAGTCGCTGCTGTGCCAGGCTAAACGACTTGCCCCGCTCAATGCACGTGCGCGCAAGGCCCATTCCGTTTCCGTGGAACTTGCATCGTCGGCTGGGTGTTGTGCTGACGGATTATTTGTTGCATTAATAAACGTCTCAATCCAGTGCCGACCTTCTTTGAGGTTGAGACGTCTTTCCCAAAAATCTATCAGGGCCGTTGCCAACAGCAAGCCAAGTTGGGCGTCATACTGCCGCGCCCAGTTCAAAGCTGCGCGTAAATTATCCTGCTCGGCATCCAGGCGGCTTAGCCACTGTGTTTGCCTCGGTCCTTGCATCTCACTGGTAGCTTGTTGTGCCATGTTAAAGAAGTATGTGAAGAACTGGCGTTGCGAATCTTCATATTGAGCGGCAGTGAGCTTTTCCTGTGCAAATTCGCGTAAGGTTTCCAGCATCCGAAAGCGCATACCCTCTTCGCTTTCTACGATGCGCACCAGCGAGCTTTCACGCAGATGCGTCAAGGCATCAAGCGTGTCCGGTTCGTCACACACAGCTTCGGCCGATTCCACCGTCCAGCCGCCGCGAAATACCGAAAGGCGCAGGAAAAATTCATGCAGTTTGGGCGGCAGTAAATCGGTGCTCCATTCGATGGTGGCGCGTAAAGTTTGGTGGCGTGCCGGAACGCCGTGTTCGCGTGAACGCAGCAAATCGGGATGGCGCTCGAGCCTTTCGAGAATTTGCGCGGGCGAAAGCACACGCGCTCGCGCCGCTGCCAGTTCAAGCGCGAGCGGAATGCCGTCCATGCGCCTGCAAAGCGCACCAATGGCTTCTATGTTGGAGTTAGTGAGTTCGATATTGGCGCGGTCGCAGAAGAGCTCAACGCTGGGGTAGTCGCTCATTTGCTCCAACTGCGTTCCGCTGAGTGGCGTCGGTAGCGGGGCGAGTGAAAATTCACGTTCGCCGGGCAGGTTGAGCAGCACACGTGAAGTGACCAGGAAAACGACGTCCGGCAGGCGTTCGCGCAAAGCCTGCAAAGGAGCCGCGCCGGTCGCCGCTAATTGCTCGAAATTATCAAGCAGTAAAACCCAGCGCTCTGTTGCCAGCCCGCGCGTGAGTTGTTCGAAAGCCGTCAACTCCGGCGAAGCTGCCCAGCCCAGCGCATCGCGGATGGTGGGGTAAATGAGGTCGGCATCCACAATGGAAGCCAGTGGCACGAAACAAAACCGGGCCGAAATGTCCGGTGCAGTTTCGCGCAGGGTTTCAATTGCCAATCGCGTTTTTCCCGAACCACCCGCGCCCGAAAGCGTGATGAGTTTTTCGCCACGGGTAAGCCAGCCTCGCAACAAGTCGCGTTCGGCTTCGCGGCCAAAAAAGCGAGTCCATTGCGGCGGCAATTCTGTTTCGGGAGTGTAGGGTAGGCTACTTTGTGCTGTGGGTGTCGCTTTCGAAACTGCTGGAAGGCTTGTTCGCAATGCGCTCGCTTCTTTTTCACGACGGAGTACTTTGGCTAACTCTCGTGCTGTTTCCGAGGCGACTTCGCCGTTCTTGCGCGCCCAGCGTTGCAGGCGTTCGTAGCTGCGAAGAGCCGCTTCTAAATCGCCGATGGTACGGTACGCGTGCATTGTCGCTAAAAACCAGCGTTCGTCTTCACCGAAATAAATCACTGCGCGCCGTGCCAGTTCCAAGGCGCTTTGGATATCGGCGTCATTCTCTGCGTTCTCCAATACATCTAACCGGGCGCAAAACGCAGTCCGCGCCTTTTCTTCGTATTCGGTGGCCAGCAGCGGAAATGGCTCATCGTGAAATCCCGGTAAAAACGGGCCTTGAAAAATTTCAACCGCGCGTGCAAAATCCCGCTGCACCAATGCTGCTTCAAATTCTTCGACATCGGTAGTAACAGCATGGGGGGTAAGCGAAATGCGCTGCCGGTCGGCAAGGAAGATACTTTCACCCAACTCGCGTCTCAAAGAAGAGAGCGCTACCGAAAGCGAATTACGCGCCGTTTCCGGTGAAGTATCGGGCCATAGTAATGCGCAGATACTCTCTCGGCTCTGGCTGCCCCGCAACGCCAAGAGTGCCAGGAGCGCGGCTGTCTTTTGAGTGCGCAGCCGCTCAATGACTTTTGGGTTATCTTCCCCGTTGCCAATTCTTATTACTTTCAGGCCGCCAAAACAGTTGAGACGCCACACGCCTTCATTTCTCATATAATAGTCGGCTTTTCCTTCTGATACGCCAGCCACTTTTCATGTTTACTGTAGCATTATCTCATAATGTGTCGGCACATTATATGCTCTGAATTGGCAAAATTTAGAGGCATGAATGTGCCAGCAGTACATTTGTTGTCCTTTATCCGTCTGGAAAAATTCTGGTAAGTCGATAACAGCTTTTCTGACACAATTTAAGAGAGATAACTGATGTTATTTTGGGTGAAGATTATTACCGATGTCGTTAATATTGGATTAGGTTGTATTATCCTTTATTGGGGCGCTCATATTTTTTCGGCCCTGCGCCTTTCCCTTCAGCAAAACGCGGTTCGTTTATTCCTGGCCGCAGCACTGCTCTTTACTTTACACGAAGCGCTGTTCTTTCTCCCGAACCGCGGCGAAGCCATCCATATTCTTCATGAAATTCTTCAGACCGGTTTCATCGGCTGCCTCTGTCTGGCAATGAGGTCGATCGTGAGATCCCAAAAAACCGAGATCAATGATCTGCATCGTTTGGCTGATATCGACCATCTCACCGGTTTGGAGAATTTAACTGCATTTCGTCGGCTTGCACTTCAAACAATTAAAAGCCAACAGAGCGCAGAACTTAAGAATCCCGACGGGAATTTACTAATAGCGGTTCTTATGATCGATATCGATCACTTTAAGTGCTATAACGATGACTACGGCCATGAAGAGGGTAATATTGCCCTGCAAGCTGTCGCGCGCGCGATTCGCCTCACGGCCCGCACAACCGATTTGGTGGGCCGTTATGGCGGAGAAGAATTCATCGTGCTCATGCTTCTTACTCCAGCAGACGCCGTGGCAACTGCCGAGCGGATTCGTTCTGCCGTTGAGTCGGAATGCAATCCCGAATTTAATTCGCTAATCCGCAGGCAAATTACAGTCTCGATTGGTTTGGCCGTGCCACGATTAGCTTCTGGTTCTGCCGAAGGGGCGCTTGATGAACTTGTCAAGGTGGCCGACTATGAGTTGTATCGAGCCAAGCGCGAAGGGCGTAATCGTGTTAGTGCTTCTGTTGATGTATGAAGAAAACAGAGCCAAGTTGTTACAGATACTTCTTCTTTAGACCGAGTTTTGCTTGGAAACGGATTACATTCTTGAGTTGTAATCCTTTTTTATAATAGAATGTGAAATTGTCCACTTGTTTTATAGGTAATTGGCATGGGAAGTCTGTAAATCCAGGTGAAATAATAGAAAAAACAACGTTTGATATACAATAAGGAATAAAAAAACATAAATTTATTCTGAAACAAAAATTAATCCCATGTGTCACATAGGGTTAGGTGTTTATTTGCTGTCATCAACTCATTAATTTGGAGCAGTTGCTACATGAATGGACGTAAGAAAGCGTTTACCTTGATTGAATTATTAGTCGTCATTGCTATTATCTCAATCCTCGCGGCAATTCTATTTCCCGCCTTTGCGCGCGCCAGAGAGAATGCGCGTCGTGCTTCATGCCAGAGTAACCTCAGGCAGATAGCCCTTGGCGTAATGCAATATACGCAAGATTACGATGAACGCTTCATGCCTATTGGCGGTCCGGCAATGCGTATTCCTTTTCGTCTGGACCCTTATTTGAAGAGCCGTCAGATATGGCAGTGCCCCAGCAGCACTTGGGAAGCCGATTCGTGGGATGGCACACCTGGTGATGGTGAAATCAGCTATGGATTCAACGGAATGTGGCTTTTTGACCAGTCGACAGCCGCTGTCGTCAAGAGTAGCGAAACGATGCTCTACACGGAAAACCAATATCAGGGTGGAAATAGCGGCTTTAATTCAGCCTATCCCCGTAAAGGTTATCCTGGTTATACATTGGGCATCCCCATTTACCGTCATCTGGAACGTGCCAATGTCGCCTTCGTCGATGGTCATGTCAAAGCGATGAATTTTGCGACGTTGGAAAAAGAAGAAGTAACTGAAGATGGGCAGACACTGGATCCCGCAACCGATTATGCCGTTCTCTGGAACAGGTTTTAAAGAGAACTGCGGCGATGAAAACGGATTGCATCCATAAGGTGCCATCCGTTTTTCGTTTTTGCGGTGTGCAGTATCCTAATAACCATATGGCCGAGCAGACATCCGATTCACCAAGTTTTAAAACACGTTTTTCCTGGCCGCATGTCGTTTTAAGTGTGCTGGGCATGGCAATTTCACTTTATGCCTGGCGACTGCATTCGGTCATCAAGGCCGGTGGCGATTCAGGTTGTGGCTTCAGCGATACCATCAACTGCGATAAAGTATTGGCCTCTCAATATGGCGCTTTATTCGGCATTCCACTGGGTGCTTACGGCCTGGCCTATTTCGTTGTGGTGTTGCTGGTTTCGGTGACTACCAACCCACGAGTTTCATTGCGGCAAGAAACGCTGATGCGTTTTCTGGTGTGTGGTGCGGGGATGCTGGGAACTCTGGGACTGTCTTATATTTCTTATATCGTCCTCAAAGCAGCCTGTCCGGTATGTATGGCAACCCATGTTGTGGTGCTATTGAGCTTTTTGACGGCGCTATGGCAGTTTTTGAAGGCAAGGCAGAAGATAGAAGTCAGAATGCAACAGGCAGAAGGCTGAAATGGGTTTGGGAGAAGTAAGTTGGTTTGGTCCTATTCTAAACGCTGTGTACTATGCCCCCGCGTTAGCAAGGATAATGGGTTAATAGGCTTATCTGTTACCATCAAAGTTTGGTTGCCTCCTGTCTGCCGTCTACTACCTACCGTCTACTTAGTTCAACGAAGTCAGTTGCTCAATATTCACCGGCCCCGGCAAGTTTTGCAGGGTTTCTGCGCGCCGGGCGTAGGCACGCTGAATGGCTTCGGCGCGGCGTAGCAGCGAGTATTCCTGTTGCAGGCGGTGGAGGGTAGAGGTGGTTTCCAGCAGTGTTTGTTTTTCGTGGAGTTGGAGCGGCAAAAGCGCGGCAACCCACATGGAGAACTCCCGCGCGCTGGCTGGAGCCGGGTTTTGCAGCAGGTCGAGCGCCTGTAAACCGGAAGTGCCTGCCACTGCCGCTAAATACTGGCCCAGGGCGTTTCGTGTTTGTTGGCTTTGGGCATCGGTCGAGTCGGTTTCGGGCATATCGTCGAAAAACTCCACTTCGCCGATATAATACTCATCTTCGTGGCGCAGGGTATGGATACGAAACCGCTGGCTGCCCACCGTAACGAGATTGGTGCGTCCGTCGGGTAGGGCGTTGACCTGGGTAATTTCGGCCAGGCAGCCCACCGGAGCGGGGATGACTTCGGTTTGCCCGGCCATTTCATGCATGGGCAGGGCCACGCCGAAAGCGCGATCGACTCCGAAATGGTTTCCTTCCAGGCAGCGCTTCAGCATGAGTTGGTAACGCGGCTCGAAGATGTGCAGGGGCAACTGCATCCCCGGAAAGAGAACGACCTGCAATGGAAATATCGGAATTTCAATCGGCATCGGCGTGCGATAAATTGAAACGTTAGGTTGGGTCGATGGCCTGGTTCTTTTCGTTGACGAAAACCGTTTTCGGCTTCATGGTGCGGGCTTCTTCGTCGCTACAATCACCATAGGAAATGATAATGACGATATCGCCTGCCTTGCCTTTGTGAGCGGCTGCACCGTTCAGGCAGATGACGCCCGAACCGCGCTCGCCGGTGATGGCATAGGTCACCAGCCGTTCGCCGTTGTTCACGTTGACCACGTGTACCTGCTCGTAGGGCAGGATATCGGCGCGCTCCAACAAATCTTCGTCCACCGTCAGCGAGCCGATATAGTCGAGGTTGGCCTCGGTAATCGTCGCACGATGGATTTTTCCCTTCATCATCAAACGCTGCATTGTTTTACTTCCAACTTAAATTTGTTTCCTGCGCCCAACCACCTTCCAGCACATCGAGCAACGGCCTCAGCACGAAGGCCCGATAATGCATGCGAGGGTGGGGGACTTGCAAATTCGGTTCGTCTATTTCCTCTTCGCCAAAGATTAATATATCAATATCAATGAGACGCGGGCCGTGGCGTGGTGGTTGCGGTCTTCCGATCTTTGTCTCTATCTCTTGAATCGCTTGCAGCAATTCTCGCGCTGAAAGCGAAGTGGAGATTCGCAGTGCGGCATTGAGGAAATCGTCCGGGCCTCCGCCTTCGACGCTTTGGGTTTCATAGATGCCCGAATAGGCTTCTATCGTAATACCCTCACTATGGCTTAATAACTGCGCCGTCTTTTGTAAGTTTGCCAGACGGTCGCCGATATTGCTGCCCAGCGCGAGATAGGCCGGTGTCATTCTTCGGTTTCTTCCGCGTATTCTTCTTCGTCATCGCGCGTGCGTGTGATTTCGATACCGATGTAGTCGAGCGCGCCGGGTAGGGCGATGTGCGGTTTGCGAATGCGCACCCAGGCCGAAGCCACGCGCTCATCGAGCAGACAGAAGTCGGCGATGCGCTGCGCTAGGTGTTCCAGCAGTTTGGCCGGTTCGCCTTCGATAACGTCGCGGGCGTGATTGTAAATGTTGACGTAGTCGAGTGTGTCGTCCAACGAGTCGCTCTCACCGGCAGCGCGCAGGTCGAATTCCAGTTCGATATCAACGACGAATTTTTGTCCCAGCTCGTTTTCGGCAGTGTAGCAACCATGTTTGCCGAAGAAAACTAGGCCGTTTAATAAAATACGATCCATTAAGAAAGAGTTTAACAGGCAGGGGGAGGCGCTGGGGGACGTTGGATGTAGGGCGCATTGCCATGCGCTCCTACAACTATCCGCGACCAATGACGGCATCGGCCACGCGGGCGACTTGAACCATTTCTTTGACGTCGTGAACCCGAATGATGTATGCCCCGTTGTGAATGGCCAATGCAGTGGCGGCAGCGGTGCCAAACAGCCGTTCTTCTACCGGAGCATCGTCCAACACTTTACCCAATGTCGATTTGCGGCTCAGTGCCGATAATACGGGAAAGCCTAATGCGCTCAGTTCCTGGCCGCGCTGCACTAATGCGAGATTCTCCTCCACGCTTTTACCAAAACCAAAACCCGCATCCAGGCAAAGGCGGTCATCCGAAATGCCTGCGGCGCGTGCTGCTTCAATGCGGCGTTGCCAGAAGGCAATGACTTCGGCGATAACATCGGGCACATCATTTTGCGGTTGTCTGTTTCCGGCCATGTTTTCCGGGGTGCCGCGCAGGTGCATCAATACTACTCCGCAATCGCGCGTGCCCAGTAATGGCAGCATAGCACTATCAAACGTCCCGGCCGAAATGTCGTTGATGATGGCGGCACCGGCATCGAGCATGCGCCGGGCCACTTCGGCTTTGCTGGTATCGACGGAAAGTGGAACGTGAGTGCGTGCGTTGAGCGCTTCCACCAGCGGGAGCAAACGTTGAATTTCTTCTTCCGCCGAAACGGCCACCGCACCAGGGCGGGTACTTTCGCCGCCGATATCGAGGATATCGGCACCGTCTTCAATCATTTGCAGAGCGCGGTCGAGAGCTTGTTCGCCCAGCACGCCGTCGCCGGAAAAAGAATCGGGCGTGACATTGAGAATGCCCATCACCAGGGTGCGCTCCCCAATGGGCAGACGGAAGCGACCGCAGTTCCAGGTGCGCATGGTTTAATGCACGCGGGGCACTTCTTCTTCGAAAAACGAGCCGTCCCAGATGGTGTGTTGCAGCGATTCCTGCGCGCCTTCGCTCAGGTAAAAACCCAGGGAATCGAGTGCTTCGTTCATATCGGTTTCGAGTAAGCGACGGAAATCGAACCGTTCCGAAGCCAACATCAGCACCTGTTGGGTCTGCATGCGTTCGAGGTTTTCCATTGCACCGTAGGCTTCGGCGACAATAGGCAGGTTGCCGTGCATTTCGATGGTGCGCTCAAATTCCAGGGTGGCTTCGCCTAACTTGCCCTGTAATTGCAGCAAGGTTGCCAGGCGCAGACGATGCAGGGGATCGAGCGGAGAAATGCTCAGCAAGGCGCGCATGGCCGTTTCGGCATCGGCGGGCCGGTTCATTTGCAGGAGTGCGGTGGCCTGCAGTTCCAAGGCAGCATGATGGCCTGGCGAAAGTTGGAGCAGGGCGTTGCCCGCCGAGACGCAAAGCTCCCAGTTCTGGGCTTCAAATTGCGATTCGGCCAAAGCCAGCCAGAGTGCGACAGAATCGTTTTTGCGCTTGGGATCATCAAGGTTTCGCGAGTTTAGCTCTAATGCGGTTTCCAGCGTTTCGATAGCCGCTTTGGCATCACCGCCGCGCCGCTGCCAGTTGGCGATTTGCAGCCAGCGCTGCGTGTCGCCCGGCTCGGCCTTGGCTACGCGCAATAATTTGGTTGCCGCTTCGCGCCACTGCTCTTGTCCGGCTAAGTCGTGGGCCTGGTTTTCGGCTGCGGTTCGCAATTCACTGTTCATGTTCAACACTGGCCCTTTTCACTTCAGGCTCTCTTAAAGTATGACAAAAGCGCCGCGTTACTTCATAGGCCGCCACGCCAAATGCCACGCTCACGTTGAGCGAGCTTTTCAAACCGCGCATCGGCAAGTGAACTACGGCGTCACAAAGTGCCATCGTTTCTGCATCTAAGCCTTCTGCTTCGTTTCCGGCAACCAGTGCCACAGGGAACTGCAAGTCGAATTCATAAAGCGGCCGGCTGCTGTCGGTGAACTCCAGCGCCAGCACCTGGTAGCCGCGCGTTTTAAGTTCGGCAATCGATTCAGCCACTGTTTCACTGTGACGCCACGGCACCGATTCCACAGAGCGGAGCGCCGTTTTATCGAGATGTTTATGCGGCGGTGTAGGCGTGTAGCCGCATAGCACCAGCGCTTCCAGATTCGCACCATCGGCAGTGCGAAAAATGGAGCCGACGTTATGTGCCGAGCGCAAACGGTCAAGCACGCCCACCACCGGCAAACGCGGTGCATTTTGGGCGTCGTCTAAAGTGATGCGCTCGCCGCCCCATTCGTTGCGCACCCAGTAATCGTCAGGTTTTGTCATTTTCGGGATTCTCTTCGAGCCATTCGCTGTAGCTCAGGCGCGGAATACGCAAAAAGGCGTCGCGGGTTTTCACGTAATTGCCCAGGCCGTTCATGCGACCGATAGCATGCAACTCTTCTGCGAGGACGTAGCCTTTTTCGAGATTCATAAATTCATCGCGCACGTAAATGGAAAGCACTTGCGCCAGTACGATACGGGTTCGGCCAATCGCTGTGGTGGAGATTTCCCGGCATTCCAAAGCTGCAGGTGCCTGTGCTATTCTTGGAACTTTCACGATTTGCGACGGAGTCGTTTCCAACCCGGAGATTTCCAGTTCATTGACCTCTGGCGGGAAATCAATTGCACACAAGTTCATGGCTTGAGCAATATCCTCATTGACCACATTGATCACGAACTCGCCTGTTTCCCGGATATTGCGCGCAGTATCTTTTCCCATTGGCGATCCGGCACGGTCGGCAATGCCGATTGCCACCACCGGCGGGTCGGTGCCCAGATAGTTATAAGCGCTAAACGGCGCAGCATTGAGCAAACCGTGCTTATCGTGGCTGGTGACGAAGGCGATGGGGCGCGGAGCGACCAAGCCAATGAGCAAGTTGTAGCTTTCGCGCGGTGTGGCGCGGGACATGTCGTAATGCATGGGAGGGGCGTAATACGGGAGGGCGAGAGCGAAATGCTCGTCCAACCGTTTCGGCGAGGTTTAAAACCGAATCTTAAAAACAGCTTTCTTCAAGGGGCCTTCACCCGAAAGCGGGGCGTGGGCATCGTGTGGGTAGAGAATGGTGAAGGTGCCGGGTGCAAGATTGAAATAGGTCGCCGGGGTTTCGCTCCACAGAATGACATCCTTATCCTGGGAATATTCCTGCTTGACCTGGCTGCATGCGCTCCGGGCTTTCCAACCGATGACATCGGTGCCCTCAAGGGAAAGCTGGATATCAAGATACTGGTTATGGGCTTCGAGAATGGGCGAATTGGTGCCACGGCCGGACGGAGTTTGAATCATCACGAAGCAGTCGTCGCCGGAGATTTCATAGCGGCCTTCTTCCGGATTAGGGTTTTCCTCTAACCACTTGAAGGCGGCTTCGAAATGCGGATGGAGCTTGAAGTAGTGGGGCGCGTTGTCAATCGTGTCGAAGATCATAAAAAAAGAGACTCCACAAAAATGTTTGTAGGGATATGCCCGAAGGCATATCCCTACATTATCTTACTACCAGATTCTTGAAGATCAGGCACCGGCCAGGCCGGGCTGGAAGCCGGGCGGGACGCGCTTCACTTCTTCTTTTTCACTCGTCACCGGAGCGGTGGGAGTGGAAGCGGGCGGCTCACTCGAAGCTGTCGGCGATGGCGTTTCCGGTTCATTGTTGATGATGCGATCCAACTCTTCGCCCGAGAGCGTCTCTTTTTCAAGCAAGACGGTTACGATGCGATCCATCGCGTCGCGGTACTCGGTCAGGAGGCGGGTTGCATGATCGTAGGAGCTATCCACAATGCGGCGGATTTCCACGTCGATCTTGGCAGCGACTTCTTCCGAATAGTTGCGATCTTCATTGATATCGCGGCCCAGGAAGACAGGTCCACTCTTATGGCCCAGCGTCAACGGTCCAAGTTCTTCACTCATGCCGAAGTCACAGACCATACGACGGGCGATGCTGGTGCAGCGCTCCAGGTCGTTTTGCGCGCCGGTCGTCACTTCGTTGAACACCACTTGCTCGGCGACGCGTCCGCCCAGCAGCACGGTGATTTCATCGAGCATCTGCGACTTGCTCATCAGGAAACGGTCTTCGGTCGGCAAAGTGAGGGTGTAACCCAGGGCCATGCCACGCGGGAGAATCGTGACTTTGGTCGGCGCATCGGTGTTGGGAAGCAGTTTGCCTAACAAAGCGTGACCGACTTCATGGTAGGCCAGAATCGATTTTTCCTTGTCCTGAATGATGCGGCTCTTGCGCTCTGGCCCGGCCACCACGCGCTCGATGGATTCATCGAACTCGGCTGCCGAAATCTGTTGCTTGTTGCGGCGAGCGGCCAGCAGGGCGGCTTCGTTAACCAGGTTAGCCAGATCGGCACCCGAGAAACCGGCAGTGCGACGTGAGAGCAGGTCGATATTGACATCCTGCTCCAGTGGCTTGCCCTTGATGTGAACGTTCAGGATTTCGAGACGGCCCTTGGCATCGGGGTTATCCACGATGATGCGGCGATCGAAACGGCCCGGACGGGTGAGCGCGGGGTCGAGAACGTCGGGGCGGTTGGTAGCGGCCATCAAAATGACACCGGAGTTGGGGTCGAAACCGTCCATCTCCACCAAAAGCTGGTTGAGGGTCTGTTCACGTTCATCGTGACCACCGCCCAAACCGGCACCACGGTGACGGCCCACGGCGTCGATTTCATCGATGAACACAATCGCCGGGCGATGTGCTTTGGCCTGATCGAAGAGGTCGCGCACGCGGCTGGCGCCCACACCGACGAACATTTCCACGAAGTCGGAACCGGAGATGTGGAAGAACGGCACACCGGCTTCACCGGCCACAGCGCGAGCGAGCAAGGTCTTACCTGTCCCCGGATTGCCCAGCAGCAAAACGCCTTTGGGGATTTTTGCACCCAGCGCCTGGAATTTTTCCGGACTCTTGAGGAAGTCGATGACTTCCTGCAGTTCCTGTTTGGCTTCATCGACACCGGCCACGTCGGCAAAGGTGACTTTGGGCTGCGAATCGTTCAAGCGGCGAGCGCGGCTCTTACCGAACGAAAGCGCCTGTCCGGCTCCGGCCTGGCTCTGGCGTAAGATGAAAAGCCAGAAGACAAGGAAGAGAATCGGCAATGCCAGCATCATCAAGGTTCCGGCGAGCGGAGTTGAAAGCCAGGGTTTCTTGTTGTCGAACTCGGTGCCGAATTTTTGCTGTGCGGCATCCAATTTACCCATTAATACCGAGTTACGGGCAGGGTCGGCACCTAATTGAACTTTATATTGTGTCTTGCCTTCCTTATCCTCTTTAAGAGTAACGGTGCCGATATCGTCGCTGATGACGATTTTGGCAATTTTACCGGAATCCAGGTTTGCGTAGAACGCACTGGTTTCCATATCCGTAGTGGATTTGGTGCCTTGCGACTGGCTGCGGAAAATCACACTCGCGGCCAATGCCAAAAGCACCAATAATAGCATCGAACGAAAAAATCGTTGGGTTCCCAAAATTTCTCCTTAGGTAAGTAAACGAACTCAGTATAACCACATGAACTTCATTGGAACCGCGCGAGGGAAGGGAAATGAAGAAATTTCGGTTTCCCTTCTTGCCACTGCGTTTCCAGGGGAATTGAGAGGCTGTGACTATATCCCCTTACGTGTAGGGACAGGATCATGCCACGAAATCAAAACAGAACTCCTCTCTTATGGAGGAAGTTGGGTGGGGGATGTTTTTATCAACGGTTCAATTGCTTCTTAGTAGATTACAAATTCACTTTATTCAAACGCACTTGAAGCGGATACGGTTCCCTGCGTGTTCTCCCGTCCACTCCACGGTCAGGTTTTTGCGCCACTGCCAGACAGCATGGCGACGGTTTTCTTTAATATGCTCACGCACCTCTTCAATCCGTGCAAAAGCCATATCGCGCGAACTTTCTTCCACCTTCTGCGCGGCATTTCGCAAGACCCGACGTTGTAAGGCGGTTGGTAAACCACGGAACTTTAGACCGTCTAAGATCAGCAAGTTCTGCTTGTCTACTAATACCAGCTCGTTAAGAGCGGCTTGGGCAGATGCTTCCAGGAAATCCAGATCGTCGCGCCAGATACGCGAGGCCGTCAATGTTTGCCGGGCGAGTTGGTCTTCACTGCGACTCATCGTCGTCATCAACGGTAGCAATTCCAGACGCACCCGATTTCTTAAGTAGTGGTCACTCTGATTCGACGAATCTTCGCGCCATTGCTGGCCGCGCTCTTCAAGATATTGACGCACCTGCTCACGCGAAGCTTCCAGAAGCGGTCTTGCCAAAATCACACCATCGCCCATTGTACGCACCGGAGGAATGCCTGCAAACCCGGTGACGCTCGCGCCGCGCAGCCAGTTCAAAAGCACGGTTTCAAGATTGTCGTTGGCTGTGTGCCCGGTGACGACGAAGCGGCAGTTATATACCTGGGCCAAGTCGAGCAGGGCATTGTAGCGCGCGTCCCGCAACTCGGCTTCATGGGCATGGAGTGAGAAATCGAATTTCTTAGCCACGAATGGAATCGTCAATGCGGCACAAAGCTGCGCCACCGCGTTTTCATCGCCAGCGCTCTCAGTGCCTCGCGTGCCGTGGTTGATATGGGCGGCGATACACTGATAATGTGCCCGATGCAAAGCCAGCAGCAGCGCCGTGGAATCGGCACCGCCACTGCACGCGACCAGAACCCGCTCACCACAGGGCAGGAGAGAGGTGTTGAGCGGCAATTGTGTCATAGGAAGTCGATTTTCTGGCACCAGATCAAAGTTACCATGATTCACCTCTGTCGGAAAAATATTTTTTAAAAATATGTTTAGAAACCAGGGCAAATGGGTATAATCAAATTCAGAACTTGCATGAACGTTAATGCAATAAGGCAAGAGGTGAGGAAAGCGCGATGGTAACGTTGAAAGATGTGGCGAGGGAAGCAGGGGTTTCGGCCCATTCGGTATCGGCTGTGCTCAATGGCAAAGCCAAGCGCTACCGCATCTCCCAGGCCACATGCGACCGCATCATCGAAATGGCCCAGCACATGGGGTACGATCCCGAGGATAACCGCAGCGCCCGCCAGATGGCCGCCCGCAAGCACGGCACTAAAATTCTTAATAACGTTATTGCTGTCTGCACTATTCTCGGCCCGTCACCTTTGCACGAGCAGCCATTTGAAAGCTTGATTCTCAGTGGCATCGAAAGCATGGCCGATGAGCACGATCTCGATGTGTTGCAATGCCGTTTGCGTCCATCGCGTTTACCACGCTTGATTGAAAAAGGCGAAGTGGATGGCGTGATCATGCTCAGCAGTAATGCCGAGCATTTTAGTGTCATCAAACAATTGGCTCTACCCATCGTGAAAATTGGTAGCTCCTATCCTTCGGTCCACAGCGTAAGTGCTCAGCACCATCGTGGAACGCAACTGGCGACTTCGCACCTTACCGGTTTAGGACATCGCCAGTTGGCTTATATCGGACACGCTATCAACCTTGGGCCAGACGAATCTACCCTGGCCGATGCTGCTGCCCAGCGTCTGGCCGGTTTTCGCACTGCGATGGGTGAAGTACCAGGAACGATGGAATACGTCGAGAGCACGCTCCGTGAAAGTTACCCCGAAGACGGCGCGCGAACCTTCAAAAAACTGTGGGAGCAGTCACAGGGCAAGCTGACCGGAGTCGTATGCTATAACGACACACTGGCGATGGGTGTTGTTGAAGCCGCCAAAGAGATGGGCCTGGATGTGCCCGGTGATTTAAGCGTGGTGGGCTTCGATAATGTTTCGCAACGTTATGGCTTCCTACCCCATATCACGTCGGTGCATTTCGATCGACACCAGATGGGAGTGCGCTCGGTAGATATTGTTTTGAAGATGCGTGAATGGAACGGACAGGGCGAACCGGATTATATCCAGGACGAACTGCCGGTTATTCTTGTGGAAGGAGCCACGACGGCCCTGCCGCGTGGAGAAAATTAAAAATTATTGGATAGGATGGAGAGGAGATTGTCATGAGGAGAATGTCTTCAACACTTCGTTGCAAGCAGAATCGATCAAGAGTAGCTTTTACCTTGATAGAACTGCTTGTCGTTGTAGCTATAATAGCTATACTGGCGGCTATTTTGTTCCCCGTATTTGCACGAGCACGGGAGAATGCACGTCGAACGAGTTGTATCAGTAATATGAAGCAGATTAGTTTGGGAATGATGATGTACACGAAGGATTACGACGAACGTTACCCTAACTACGCTTATCCGGTGCCGACGTCGGAGATTCCACAGGGAGGATGGTGGCTATCAGGCTATATGTTTTGGGGGAACATGATTTATCCCTATGTGAAAAACGAGCAGATGTTTGTATGTCCGTCTTCGCCTGCGGCGGGAACCAACTACAGCCCCACTACAGTAGGACCATACACAAGCCATTACGGCATTAACGCTACTGACAACGTTATTCCGACCGGACAGTGGGGGTCACCTGGGCCGCATATTAATGTTGTAGTGGCTCCGGCCAAAGCCTATCTCTTCACAGATTCGAGTTACTATACGGTTACTTCTGCTTATGCTGCGGGGCCGCCTACGAGTGCGAATTACTTTTTGCCGGGTATATGTAAATTATTTCCTGCGACAACCGTGACAGCCAAGGATTGTTGGGGCGGGCGGCATTTTGATGGAGTAACGGTTGGTTTTGCTGACGGACATGTGAAGTGGTTGGCCACGACAACGTTATCTGCTGAGGCGCTGAAATCTAATAAGGGTGCCTGGGGTTTAACCAATCCGTAAACCGATGAGCAAGTTAACGTATTTGAATATTTAAGAAGATTAAAAGGAAGTTATGAAACTGAAGAGGTCTGTATCCGGCCTATTTCTGGCCGTGACAACGCTGGCCGCATTGCAGCAGGCGACAATTGCCCAGGTCAAAATCAACGAAGGCAACGGCGTCAATATCGTAATGGAGAATGAAGCAATCAAACTCAACATTGCGGTAGAAGGCGGTGCGCGTATCAGTTCCTTTGTCAACAAAAAGACAGGTAAAGATTTGGTTACGATGTGGAAAGGTCCGGTTGAAGATGGCGGTATGCTGGACGATCGCAATGTTTTCACATCATTTGCCTATCGTGCGGCCGTGATGCTCCCTGGTGGTAAGGAAGGTGCGGTGCGTTTAAGCGCCAAACACCCCAGTGGCATGGAGATGGTGAAGACGCTGACCTTGCGTGAAGGTGATAGCACGCTGGAAGTTAACGAGACGTTTTCGAATGGCACGCAGAAAGAAGCGCGCTTTATGCTGCGTAGTTTCTTTTTGCCCGGCGGTGGGCCGCAAAGTGTCGATAATCAGTATTTCCTGCCGGTGAAAGACAAACCGCTCGAACCGCAGGCAAAGGCTAATAATTATTTCGAAAACCTGGCTGCGCCGTGGTCGGCGCTATGGAACAGTAAGAGCGGAGAAGGCGTATTGATCGCTGCCCCTGGTGTTGAGAAGTTCTATTTTTGGCAGGGGAGTGATGTTTCTCCTACCTATGAGTGGCTCTACCCCAACGTCCCGGCCGGAAAAGCGATCACAGTAAACTATGCCCTGCAGTTGGTTGATAGCGCCGAAGTGCCGAACTGGCCGCAACTGAGTGCAGCGATGCTCCGTAAGTTACCGGCTGCGCGCTTATCGGATGTGGCTGATTGGCAGAATGAAGAACAGCGTTTTCAGGTGAATGCTACTGAGCGTGAACGCGGTTTTTGGCTTTCGATTGGTGCGAGCGAAACTAAACGGCGCATTCCGCAGCCGATGCAAATTGATGTTCCTCTCCAGCAGTCGCGGTCGGTATACATGGCACTTAACGCCCTGAAAGATTTTGCTGAGGGCGATTTGAAAGTTCGCTTCCATAATATCCCAGATGGATTAGTGCAGCCAGCCTGGCAGACCCATGGTAAGGATTTTATTAAAGTGTTGCCGTTCGACTCCTCTACCAAAGTCGAGCTAAAAAACGGCACGGAAGGACGCCTCTGGTTGACTCTGAACGGCGGCGATAAAGCAGTGGATGCTAAAGGCGAAATTGAAATTTCGCTGGGCACGTCCTCATTGCGCTTGCCGTTGCAGGTGAAGGTATGGCCGGTGCGCGTCCCCAAACAACAGCCATTAGATGTGAAAGAGTACGCAGGCATTGCCAGCACCATCGGTTACGATGCTACCCCGGAAGTCATGCCTCGCGTGAACGCAATGCTCAAAGCCTTTAACGGCATGGGCGGCAGCGTGATGAACTGGACTGTCTCCTGGCCGCGTATCCATGCAAACTTGAAGATAGCCGGGACACAGGAAACCGCTTCCGAATGGCTCAAGAAGAATCGCGCTGCTTTTGCCGATAAACCCGCCAGCCAGTGGCCGCGTGCCGATTTCGGTTATTACGATCCCTGGGTTCAAGTAGCACTCGCTAATGGTATCAACCGTGCGGCTACCTACCTCGGTTCTTCCACCCCGCAAAGGCCAATCACCCCCGAGCAGGAATGGATGCTGATTCAACTGCGCGAGTATTTACAGGCCAAGGGATTTAAGAGCTTCTACTGCAAAATTGACGATGAAATGTCTCCCGAGCATATCGAGGGCTTCATTGCGACGGCTAAAGTTGCCCGTCGCGCCGGTTGGAAAACCGGCACTACCATCACTGGTTCCATTGCCCGTACCGCAACGCACATCAATACTCTTAACCCTTACTGCGATATTTGGGAAGTCGGTTTTGGTTCAACTAACTTCTTCAAGAATCTGACGTCGCAACGCTACACGCTGGAAGAGCGGACGTTGGTATTGCCCGAAGGCAAGTGGGGCAGCTACGGCAATGGCGGAGCAACCAATACTGTGGGTATGGCACTTTTCAAGGCGCTTATCCCCCAGGCATCTTCGGAAGTAGAAAGCATGAAAATCTTGCAGGATGGCAAGCCGTTGCTCCGGGTAGGCGGCAGTCCATGGGGCAATAAGAAACGCGGCGTCTTCTATGGAGACAGCAACTATCTTTATCTCTCTGCATTCGAAGACACTGATGTGAAACAATCGAAGTTTGAAGTGCGCTATAATGTGCGTGTTCCCAGCACCACGGGAGAAACACTGGCGAAATTGGATGCCGAAGATGAAGTCTGGTTCTACGGCGGTCCGGCCAATGCCTATCGCGCCACCTACGAGAGTTCTTCGCGCTATCCTTTTAAGGCACTCGAAGCCGGTAATGCCGGGTTTGGATGGTATGATTTTCATCGCTGGAATAACGATAAAATCGTGTGGTATAACGAGCAAACCCAGGCTGTTGAAGTGGGGCCTGGTTATCTCGGTCTCAAGAATGGCTGGGATGACACTTGCCTCATCGCCTGGGTAGCAAAAACCAAGAATGTCCCGGTAAGCCGCTTCATTTCCGAAAAAGCCGATGCTCCGTTGCGTATCGGAGAGCAGTCACAGGAAGTCTATATTTGGAAAGATGTCGTCAACGTAACCGATCCCTTCATCCTTAACGATGCGCGCCGCCAGGTGCTGGCAGTGGCTGTGCAGAAGTAAGAGGTAGCTATCAAGTAAGACCGGGACACGCATTTCGTGTCCCGGTTTTTTCGTTTGGAGGCAATGTTTTATCTTACAGTGCCAATAACGATATACTTCTACTATCATGTCGCATCACGGATCACATGGGTGCAGTTCCTGTTCATGTAGCGCCAGCCCCTCCGCAGACGCCCACGATTCGCCACGTCCGCTGCTAAGTGCCGACAACATCTTGCTGGCCCTGGCCGGTGTTTGTGCTTTTGGCTCCGAAGCACTGGCTTTGCTCTGGAAAACCGACTCTTCACCGCTCATTATTGCACTGGCCGTCATTGCCATTTTGGCCGGTGGGCGTGAGACGCTGCAAAAAGGCTGGCAGGCGCTTCGTTCGTTTTCACTGGGCATTCATTTCCTGATGATCGTAGCCGTAATCGGCGCTATGATTTTGGGGCAGTGGCCTGAAGCGGCGATGGTGGTGTTTCTCTTCGAGGTTTCCGAACGCATCGAAGATGCGACACTTTCGCATGCGCGCCGTTCGATTCGCAGCCTGATGCAGTTCGCTCCCGATACGGCAAATGTCAAGCAAAGTCATGGAGATTACGCTGAAGTGCCTACCGCTGAAGTTGGCGTGGGACAGCGTATTCTCATTCGTCCCGGTGAGCGGGTACCGCTCGATGGCGAAATTCTCTCCGGCTTTTCGGCGTTGAATCAGGCACCGATTACCGGTGAAAGTGTGCCGGTCGAAAAATCCGTCGGCGAAAAAGTGTTCGCCGGTTCCATCAATGGCGAAGGGGCGTTGGAGGTATTGGTCACTCAGTCTTCCGAGAATTCGACACTCGCCCGCATAGCGCGGCTGGTAGAACAGGCACAGGAGCAGCGTGCGCCTGCCGAACGATTCATTGAAAAGTTTGCCGGTGTTTACACCCCGATTGTCGTGGTCATGGCGATATTAGTCGCAGCCGTGCCCCCGCTTTTCTTCCAGCAGCCGTTTTTCGACTGGCTTTATCGCGCGTTAGTTCTGCTAGTAATTTCTTGTCCTTGTGCCCTCGTCATCTCAACGCCAGTTGCGTTGTGGAGCGGCTTGGCGGCGGCTACGCGGCGTGGTATTTTGGTGAAGGGTGGCGCGTTTCTGGAAGCTGGTTCCCGCCTGAAATTGATCGCTTTCGATAAAACCGGCACGCTGACGGTAGGCCAGCCGCAAGTCACCGAGATCGTATCGCTTGATGGCGTCTCCAATACACGGGTGCTCCATCTTGCAGCCAGTCTCAATGCTCCCTCGCAGCATCCTATCGGCAACGCTGTAGTCTCGCACTGGAAGGAAAATGAGGCCGAGCCGCTGTTGCCGGTCGACAATTTCCAGGCCATCACCGGACGTGGCGCGCAGGGCACGATTGAAGAGCAAAAATATTACATCGGCAACCATCGGCTTAATGAAGAACGCGGTGTTTGCAATCCGCAAGTGCATGCCGTGTTGGCGTCGATGGAGCAGGGCGGAAGCAGCCCGATTTTCCTGAGCGATACTCACAAAACGCTGGGGGTGTTGGGGGTAGCCGATACGGTGCGCGGTGAGAGTGCGACTGCCTTGAATCGATTGAAAAAACTCGATGTGCAAAGCGTGATGCTCACCGGCGACAACTCCGCTGTTGCGGCACATATCGCTTCGCAACTGGCAATCGACGACGTGCGTGCCGAACTCTTGCCCGAAGACAAACTCGACATGCTGGGCACCCTGCAAGCTGAGCATCCCGGCGCAGTCGGCATGGTCGGCGATGGTGTCAACGATGCCCCTTCACTGGCCCGCGCCGATGTCGGCATTGCAATGGGCGCGGCGGGCACCGATGTGGCGCTCGAAACGGCTGATGTGGCCCTGATGGACGACGACTTGCGCAAGCTGCCGGAATTTATTCAAATTGCGCGCGCGACCATGACGGTTTTGCGTTGGAACATCATCTTCGCCATTGGTATTAAAGTGGTGTTTTTTGTGCTGGCGTTAATGGGACAAGCGACGCTGTGGATGGCGGTTTTTGCCGATGTGGGTGCCAGCCTGTTGGTAGTATTCAACAGCCTGCGATTACTGCGTATGAAGACGTCGATTGACTGAAGGGCTTTCCTTACGCGTCTATTTCCGGCAAGATAGAAATGGCATGAAGTCCACTTCCGTCGGCTCTGAGTTTGTTGCTCCAGTTCTTCAAGCCTTGAAAGGCATCGAATTTCGGCTCGCCAGTGATAAGCTTTTCAGTATCATTGTTGCCGCAGCCAGCCTTGACGAGTTTCAGCGGCAAGAACTTCCTGCCCACCTTGAGGTAACACCGCGCCGCCGGGTGGGTAAGCGTGTCGCAACGCGCGAACGCCAGCGCTATAATGAACTGGCCTCCACGACTGCTAATTGGCCCAAAGATAACCTGGTAGAAAGCGCATTGCCTTCCGTCGGCTACGTCATCAACGGGCAGCCCGCTCTCGATGTCGCCGATTACATGATTCATTGCCAGGCCGGGGATATCATTCTTTTTCCACCGGGCGTCCCCAAAACTGCTGGGCGGTGTGCGCATTTTCTGGGCGAGATTAATGGGCGTTCAAGTGATATCCTCTGGATACGCACCCTGCGCACCCGCTTGAGCGGTGTACGTTTTTATGTTTGCCGTTCCGATGAAAAAGGGCATCGCAGCGGGCATAACCTGGGGAGCTGCTGGGTGCCCCATTCGCTTTCCGCAGCGTTGTTTCATGGCTTTTGCGAGGAGGCGCAGCAAGGACGAAAACGGGAAATCGTCAAGCAACTGCTACTTAACATGGTGACGCTGTTGCGCGATGAAATCGAGTGCGGCAATGTGTTGGAAGAGTGGGGAAGGCCGCGTGCTCACGGCGAAGATCGACAGCAAGACCCCATAGCCGAAGCCTTGGCCTATTTGGAAGAAAACCTCCATAACGGGCCCACGATTAACGATGTGGCGCGGCATATCTACGTTTCACCCGCGACGCTGACCAAACGTTTTAAAGAGCGCACCGGGGAGACATTTGCGCAATATCAAACCAAGCTACGTCTGCAAAAAGCGGAGGAGATGCTGCGGCAACACGATTATACGATTTTGCAGATTTGCCAGCACATTGGATTGCAGCATGGGCGTTTTTGGATTCTTTTCAAGGAGGTTCACGGCTGCTCACCCAGTGAATATCGCAAGCGATGTATCAGCGAAAAATAGAAGTTTGTAACATATGGCGTAGGGCATGGCTGTATGCATTTTTAAAGAATAGCGGATAATAGATCTTGATAGCAGATAATAGAGTTTTGAAACGAGTGGCGAGGGGTATAAATACATTGTATTGAGAAGTTTTGGTCAGAGCGGCGTTTTCGAGGAGATTACCGTCATGCGAAACAGACAAACAGGCTTCACACTTATAGAATTATTAGTTGTTATTGCTATAATAGCTATTCTTGCGGCTATTTTGTTTCCGGTTTTTGCCCGTGCCCGTGAAAACGCGCGACGGGCGAGCTGTTCGAGTAATTTAAGGCAGATTGGTCTTGCGGTGATGCAGTATGTTCAGGATTATGACGAAAAGTATCCTAAGCTCAATAATATTATTGACAATCAAATACCGGATGCTCCCAGTGTAATATGGACAAGAACTGGAACCTCTACTTATAACTGGCTGTGGATGACGCAAGTATATCCCTATGTTAAAAGCGCCCAGGTTTTCCGTTGCCCCTCTTTTGCCGCGACACCGGATTATGATAGCTACATCAATATGAACTATGGGGCGAATACGATGGTTATCCGCACTGAAGCTGCGGGTTCCTTATCGGTAGCAGCTTTGCAAGCCGTGGCCTCGACTTATATGATTCTTGACGCAGGGACGTATCAGATGTCTTATACCCGTGTTGCCAGTCCGGCTTCGTTTACCTACGTTCCCGGTACTGCTGCGTTTGCCAATAGTGGTTCGTCTGTCGATACTCGCTTTAATGCTCCCCAGGATTGGCAAAAAGGACGCCATTTTCATGGAGTAAACGTTATCTTTGCCGATGGACACGTGAAGTGGCTGAAGTCTTCGGATGTGGCCCGCCAAGCGCAAGAGATCGTTGCGGGTAGACCCAGTAACTGGAGCATCGATAACACCCCGTAATAGCCCCAACACTGTTTTGTAGTGCATTTCCGTCAAAGTCTAATTATCAATTTAAGGCAGCAGCATTTAACGAAGGAAGTTAATGAAGAAGATCAGTAAACGTTTTTTCTTGAAGAGTGCATTTACCACGGCTTGTTTTCTCCTGGCCAGCAGTGCCGGTGCTTACAGTCAGGGAACTGATGACATTCCCGAAGACGTGTTGGATGCCCAGCAGGCGTTGCAATCGACACTCACTCTGTTTAGTCCTTTCAATGAGCCGCCGGTAATTGTGACGGGAGTGCAGGCCTCGCCCAGCGAGCAGTACGCTGCGAAGGAGTTGGCTGAGCATCTCGCTAAAATCACCAAACAGAAAATTATCGTTGTTGCCGAAGATAAGAAACCGGAGGGCAAGAAAACCATTGCCGTTGGCAAGAGTGCGCTCACCGCAGAATACGACATCGAATCGCTGGGTATTGAGCAATATATCATCGACATTAAAAGTAACGGCCTGGTGATTGTCGGGGGACGCAAGCCTCCCGTTAAAAGCGCCGATGGTAGGATTTACGCGAACGACCGGGGAACTTTATACGGGGTATATGAATTTCTGGAACGGCTGGGAGTGCGCTGGTATCGTCCCGAACCCTGGGGATGGCACATTCCGCAAACCGAAACCATCGAACTGCCGATAGGTAAAACCGTTTCCAAGCCGCCTGCTTTCATTGGCCGTAATGGGATGCGCTTTAACAACGACATCATCGACGCCAGGCAAAAAAAGGCGATGTTCGATTGGACCAACGCCTGGAATGCCCGGCAGCGTGCCACTGAGCGGAACTATTCGCCGGGCACGCCTGAAAACATGATTTATGGTGGCAGCTTACTTCCCGGTCTCAGTCATGCCCACACCAAGAAAATTATCACGCCGGAGAAGTATTTAAAAACCCATCCCGAGTATTTCGCACTGGTGAATGGGGAGCGGGGTAATCCCGGCAGCGGACGAACGCCGCAGTTGTGCCTGGGCAATCCACAGCTTCAGGAAGAGTTCACTAAGAATGTGATTGCCGATGCCCGCGACAATCCCCAGAAATACAGCATCGGTGTCGATCCCGAAGACGGCACGCAATTGGGGCGGCGAATGTGTACCTGTCCCTTATGCATTGCCATGGACGACCCAAAGAACCCGCAGTTGATGTCGAACCGTGTGTTTGCCTTTACCAATATCATCGCCCGCAAAGTAGCACAGGAGTTACCGGGAACGAAAGTGGGGCTATTTGCCTATAGCAGCCATACTCCGGTGCCGACCTTGTTCGATAAATTGGAGCCGAATATCATCGTGACTCCGTGTAATATCAACGCCTGGACCGATTGGACGAAAAAGATGCAAGATCCTAAAAGTCCGCAAAACGCGCGGTACATGCAACTGCTGAAAGAGTGGCAGGCGGTTTCACCTCATAAGCTCTGGGCATACGACTATGATCCCTATGGGTGGCCGGGTCCGGTGCCGATGTATCGATTGCTACAAGATCGGGTACAGACTTATCGTGATATAAATGTCGAAGGCATGATCTGGCCGGCGCAGCCGAACTGGGGGCCACAGTTGCTGCTAATCTATCTGAAATTGCAGTTACAATGGAATCCCGACCTCGACATGGATAAGGAATTGGATTTGTATTATTCCAACTACTTCGGCCCGGCGGCAGCTCCGATGAAAGCCTATTACGAGCGGTGGATGAATGCATTCGAGACCTCACAAATCGGCACCGGGCTGCAAGGCGGCATTGCCAGCGGCGGGCGAGGGATGCACGTTTTGAATACGCCGAAGCTGATGAATGAACTGGGTAGCTATATTGAGCAAGCACAAAAAGCAGTGCAGGGTAATGCTCTTTATGAGCAACGTTTGCGCGGTGAAATCGCCGGATACGAATTTGCTCGCCGTGTCAGCGAAATCGTGTCCCTGAAAGTAACGCATGGTACACCGGTTACCAAGCCCGGCGCTTCGGCTTCCTACTTGCAAACCCCGTTAGCCGAGCAAAAGTGGAACGAACTGTTGCTGTGGATGCAAACCACTAATAAGAAGGAACTGACCTTCGATATTCAGGTGAGTGGCGATAAAGTGAGCGCTGTCGGGTTAACATACCTCAAGCGCGACTTGTTGGAGAATAACCGCTATTCCACCTGGGATGAAAAAGCACTCTTGACCAGGCAAGGTTTTTGAATTTTGTATTCACACATCATGGTTCACATCGGCTCACGTCTTGAGTTATTCACAGATCAGTCTCTGGTCGAAAGCACATTTGGTGATTTGACGTTTCGCTTGCATTCTCCGGTGCCACGCGAAATTGTCGATGCCACTCAAAATTCGCGTAACCATCCTTACCGATATATGACGGTTTTGCGTGATAACGATCAGTACCGCATGTATTATTCTCTGGTTGAGCACGAATGGGTGGACGGGGAAAAAGTCAAGCGGCCCGATAGAATTTGCTTGGCTTTCAGTGACGACGGCCTTACCTGGCAGCAGCCCGAGTTAGGGTTGTTCGAGTATGACGGCGACTTGCAAAACAATATCGTCTGGATGGAAAACGGGACCAGCCGGTTAGGTGCAGGCGGTTTTTCACCCTTCATCGATACCAACCCTGATTGCCCACCCGAACAACGCTATAAGGCCATTGCCGAGGCGGGGATACTGGGTAAAAAAGCTCTGGGCGGCAACGGCCTGCTGGCGCTGTCTTCGCCGGACGGTTTGCATTGGTCAATGCTCAGCCCCGATTTCATTGTGAGGCCGGGAAAGGAAGTGAGCGGCTTCGATTCGCAAAACCTGGCTTTCTGGGACGAGGTGCGGAGCGAATATCGTTTGTACCGGCGTGCGACTTTTCGCGAAGGGCCGTTAAACGCTTGCCGTGACATATTGACCTACACTTCCAATGATTTCCTGAACTGGGGCGAGCCGCAACGGTTGAAGTATCCCGGTGCATTGCCGGAGCAGCTTTATACCAACAATGTCACGCCCTATTTTCGTGCGCCGCATTTGTTCGTTGGGTTTCCTGCACGTTATGTGCAGCGTCCTTGGAGTGAAGCGTTTGAAGACTTACCCGAACCGGAACGGCGTAAGGAGTTGATTAGAAATAGCGGTGCCGAGCCTGTCGCGACTGATCCCACCGCAGCCGGAGGCCAGCGTATCGGCACGGCTTTAACCGATACGATGTTCATGTCCAGCCGCGACGGCGTTTCTTTCCAACGTTGGCCCGAAGCGTTTATCCGCCCTGGTTTGCGGCTGCGCAACAACTGGTTCTATGGTGACAATTTCCAGGCGTGGGGGATGCTGCTCACTCCATCCGATATTGAAGGCGCGCCGGAGGAACTGTCGTTTTATGTGACCGATGCTCATCGGAGAGAGAACCAGCCGAACTTGTGCCGCCGCTACACTTTGCGCGTCGACGGTTTCGTATCGGCGCATGCCTCTGGAAAAGGTGGGCGGCTGGTCACCTGTCCGGTGGTGTTTAGCGGAAGTGATTTAGTTATCAATTTCTCGGCTTCGGCCGCTGGTAGCATCAACATTGAACTACAAGACGAGCGCGGTTGGCCCCTGCCGGGATTTACGTTGCAAGATAATGTGGAATTATTAGGCGACGACCTTGAGCGGCGTGTGCGCTGGAAACACGGGCAAAACCTGGAAAGGTTGGCTGGAACTCCGGTGCGCGTGCTGTTCGAGCTCACTGATGCCGATTTGTATTCATTCCAGTTTCGGTAGCATTCTGAGGTTATTTATGCCGATAACGATTTGATAGAATGCAGCTATTAAATACTAACCCGGCTGCCAAGCCAAAATACTGCCCGATTTTCGTCAGTGCTCCTCCTGCAAGCATTCTACCTTCGGCGGTGAGTGGAGCTGTGAGGGCGCCTTCCAATATCGCAAAGATAATCCACCCGGCAAACCAGAATGCAATTTCCACGATAACCACAAAGAGTATCCAATGGAAAATTTTGAGTGCGGTATAGCACGTGTTGTATAAACGGTCGTTATTCGTCATTATTGCTTCTCACAGTTATCTTTTATTTTAAATTTTTCTTTTCGCAATGCAAAATCCAAGATATTGCCATGTCTTGTTCGTGTTGCCATATATTTCACCGATTCAAAGCACCCACTTGTGATTATAATCCGTAATCAATGCCATAAAATTATTGGTTTTCAATAATGCTTGACAAAACCCTATGGCATTATTACAATGACCATTACTTCTTAATTCCGACTATTAAAATAGGAATTAGGGCGATATTACAAGATGGTCGTGCAATCTGCTCATTGCCAAATGCAACGAAGGAAAGTTCTGGGGCTGCGAACTTCTTTCATCAAATTGGGGCATCGTAGAAGAGCAGATAGTTATACGCCAAAACGATCAGACACTTTCTGCACTTTTATCCCCCAAAAAATTATCAGGAGAAGGATTTCTATGAATAGTGCTCCCAAATGGTGGCATTATGCTTTGGGTGTATGTGTTGTTTTGGTATTTTCCGTCTTTTGGTGGAAACAGTCGGTGAAACCCCAGGATATGCCGGGAGATGCTCCCCGGGGGATATATGCCGCAGAGGCGGAAAAAGCTGCCGAGCATGAAGCCCAAATGCTGAGCGAAGCATTAAAGAAAAAAGCCGAAGGCGGTCAATAAAACTTGAGTAGCAGTACCTGTTTGCAAAACAGAAGAGAAAACACATCATGAACATTTCCAAGCAGAGTAGTGGGCAGAATATACGAACAGGATTTACTTTAATAGAGTTATTAGTTGTAATTGCTATAATATCAATATTAGCAGGGATACTTTTTCCGGTGTTTGCCCGTGCCCGCATGAATGCGATCCGCACTAATAGCTTGAGCAACGTCAAACAGTTGGGGATTTCATATTTGATGTACATGCAGGATTATGACGAAAAAACCATGCCGCGCGGCAGTCACTGGTTTGAAGGTTCAATGAACCGCTTCGATACAACCTGGCCTTACGTGCTACAGCCATATTTAAAAAGTGAAGGCGTTTTAAACTCACTGGCTACTAAAACCAAAGATGATATCCTTGCTTCCACCTACGCTGGTTGTTGCATGTGGTTCTATTGGCAGCAACGTCCCGACTATGGCTACAACTACCTATATTTAGGCACTACCTGGGGAGAAGCTACTGATGGCAGTGGCAATCCTCGTTATGGTGATGGCACGGCTTATGGCACCTATAATTGGAAAGCAGGCGATGTGAAAGGCCATACACTCGCGGCGATTCAAAGCCCTAGTGAAACCGTACTTTTTTCTTCAAGCATTTATAATGGCGGACACATGGCCAACAACAAGCTAAGTGGAAACATGTGGGTGAACACTCCAGATCTTTGGTCGGGAGTGAATGATTTCGCAAATAGTGGCGGTGCTGAAAAGTTCGGTGCCTACGGTATGAATTCATTCCGCTACAATGGGCTTACTACGACGATATTTGTGGATGGGCATGCCAAAGCGATTCGTGTTTCTCAGTTGCAACAGCGCAGTTTGTGGGATCGAGAGTGAATATGAAAGTAAAGGCAAAGTGGTGGCATTATGCCGTGGGGGCTTTGCTCTGTGTTGGTTTCTGTATCTTTTGGTGGAACTATTCAATGCAGCCCAAGGATATCTATCCGCCTGCTCCGCGTGGGGTTTACGCGGAGCAGGCAGAAAACGCGACTGAAATCGAACAGCGGGTTTTTAGCAAGGCGTTTCGCAAGATCGAGCAATTCAAGAAGGATAATCCTGGTAAAGTGTTGGATGAAAAGCAAGAGAAAAAGCTCATTGATGAAGCAATTGCCGAAACCCAGAAAGAAGACCGAAAGGATAAAACCGCTTCCGATTCTCACTAAGGCATAAAGTTATGTCACACCTTCAACTTCTTGTTTAATGTGATTGAGTACCCGAGAGTGAATCTGGTGGATGATATTATCGGAAATCGCCCGCCAGTAGCCCGTTGGCCAGAGCCGGTGATAATACCATGTGGTGCCTTCAAGTCGGGTAGTGTTGGCATCGAGCTTAATCAGCTTAAATTGTCCCTGTTTCGAAACCATGAAATTATGGAAATGATTGGGTTCTAAGTCTTTGTAGAAAGACCATTCCTTCATCGGATGGGGGTTGTGGGTTACGTCGAAGCGGAGCAGGGTCGGTTCCTGCCATACCGTAATCGGTTCGATGAAAGGGCCGGTAGAAAAGTTACAGTAGCGAATTGCTCCCACGCCTTGGCCTTTGATGATAGCGTTGAGCGGGTAGGCTATTCCAGTTTTGAAGATGAACTCTTCCGGTTCAGGTATGGGCGAAAAGGCGATGACATGCTTCCAGACCTTATCGGGAGTACCATTAATATCTACTGAAGTTACGACTTTGTTCAAAGGCGGTTCAAGGTTAAGCTTTGCCTCAGCACCCATCAATGTGGGCATGGTGAAAAACAGAATGAGCAACGGTAACGTAGGGTTGCGTTTCTTGCGTACCCAGTTGGCAGTCCCTTGCCCCAAAGAAGAACCAAACGCAGCAAAAAGCATGGCCAGTGGCAGCGCCATGATAAGGCAGACAGCGCCGTCAATTTGAAATAAGAGACAGAGGAGGCCAATAAAACCCAGGGAGAGAGCTGTTACCCATAGACAGTTGGCTGAACTTCTGGATTCTTTTAACGAATATAAAAACGTTGCCACATAACCACAAAAAATGGGAAGGCCAACGAACAGCGCCCAGCCGAAATGCTCCAGGGTATTGGTAGAAAGCTTAATCAACGCAGTCGCTGCCAACGCGGTTGCTACAGCACTAATGAGAGCCGAGCCGATTGTGCTACTGGCGAATTTATTGAGTTGAGATTTAAGTGTTACTGGTGGCATGGGGGAATTTAAAATTCAGTTCACTCGTTCAGTTTTACAATAAGCTTGCCGGTAATGCCGGGAATGGATAATAGCGTGTATATCTTTGCACGGCGAGTTGCGCTGGGGTAGGATTCGTTCCGGGTTATTATTGTTTCAAAGCAAAGCGGGCAAGAATATTATGACTTTTCACGAACTCGAAGGACTGGCTTTTTCTTATTGGAACACTGCAGATCAGCTTAAATCTCACATCTACGAACGGTCTCGGACGCTGTATGCCGCTAATGACGCCCGCCGTGATACCATCCAGAGCGTCGAAGCATTACAACAGCGCCAACAGGAATGCCGCGAGTATTTCATTGAGTGTCTGGGAGGCTTGCCGGATAGCTCGGCTCCACTCAATGCCGTGACAACCGGTGTGGTTGAAGAAGACGGTTACCGCATCGAGAAGGTGATTTTCCAGTCGCGCCCGCAACATTATGTAACGGCTAACCTCTATTTGCCTGATGGTTTGACCGAGCCTGCCGCTGCCGTTCTTTTCCTGTGCGGGCATAGCGCGATAGGAAAAGCCTACGAAGCCTATCAGAACGTATGCCAGACACTGGTCAAAGCTGGTTTGATTGTCCTGGCGCAAGACCCTGTTGGCCAGGGCGAACGTCTCAGCTATTATGAACCATCGCTTGGCGCGGCGGCTATCGCTCCCTGTTGTCCCGACCACGACTACATCGGTGAACAGTGTCGTTTAATGGGCTGGAACGTGGCGCGTTATTTTCTGCATGATGCGATGCGGAGCGTCGATTATCTGTGCAGTCGCCCCGAGGTTGACAATGCACGAATCGGTATCACCGGTAATTCCGGTGGCGGCACGCAAACCAGCATGATGATGCTTGCTGATCCGCGTATTGCCGCTGCCGCGCCCGGAACTTTCATCATGAACCGTGAGCTGTATCAGCAAACCGGGCAAGCGCAAGATGCCGAACAGATTTGGCCAGGTTTTACTGCGGCCGGTTACGATCATGAAGATATTCTGCTGGCGATGGCTCCCAGGCCGGTGTGTGTGCTGGCGGTGAAGTCGGACTTCTTTCCTATCGAGTCTACCCGGCGCACCGTGGAGCGTAGCCGCCATGCCTGGGAAATGTATGAACGAGGCGATGCCCTGGAGCTTGTTGAAGACCACAGCGTGCATGGCTACACCTTGAACCTGGCCCGTGCGGCGGCCCGTTTTTTCAGCCGTCATTTGAACGGAGAAGAAGTTGTCATCGAGGGAGATGCACCAGTGCCGCTGCCGGAAAAGCAGTTGTGGTGTACCACCACCGGCCAGGTGCGGGCGGAATTTGCCGATGCCAGAATCGTACACGACGAGATTCTTGAGGAGTGCAAGCAATTCGAGGTAAATGCTACCGCGCAGGCAGAAAGCGTCGCATGGCTCCGTGAAAAAGTGTATGCCCATCGGACAGAGTGTGAATTGAATCCGCGCTTCTATGGCAGTTTGCTGGCTGATGAGTTGCGTGTTGATATGGCGTTCTGGTGGTCGCAGCCCGGCATTGTTAACCAGGGGTATCTCTTTCGTTCTGCAACTTTTGATGGAAAAACACTGCCGGTGACGATTGGGCTCTGGGACAAGGGAACACAAGCCCTGCAAGCACATTCCGATTGGATTCGCCAAACCTGTCATGCCGGGCGCGCGGTGTTGGTTGTGAACCTGACCGGTGTGGGTTTATTGGAGCCAAACGCAATCAACGTCCATCTCAAACACACCCGCTACGGAACTTTTCACAAGCTGGCGGATGATCTTGTATGGCTCAATGACAGCCTGGCCGCGCTGCGGGTTTATGATTTATTGCGTGTGCTGCCGATGATTCGTGAATGGCAGAGACAGGAACTACTGGCTGAAAACGTGGAAATTTATGCGCCGGGGCGCATGGGAATCTACGCGCGCATGGCGGCTTTACTGGAAAAGGAATATACGGCAGTTGGCTTGGATGCCAATAGTGACCTCAACACGATTGTAGGCTCGCGCTATTACAACGATTATGATGTTAAGTCTTTCGTAATACCCGGTGCCGCTTCCAATCTCTCGTAGTGCATCTCAATTATTTATCGTTGCAACAGCAGCCTGCGCTACACGCATACCGTCGATCGCAGCCGATACGATTCCTCCGGCATACCCTGCGCCTTCACCACAAGGAAACAAACCGCTGATTTGGGGGTGTTCCAGTGTGTTGTTGTCGCGTGGCACGCGTACCGGCGAAGAGGTGCGTGACTCGACACCGACAATAATCGCCTCTTCGGTCACATAGCCGCGCATCGACTTACCGAAGTGTTGCAGGCCGTCTTGCAGACGCTTGGCAAAATGCGGTGGGAGGATTTCGTGGAGTGGCGAAGAGTGCAGGCCGGGTTGGTAGGAAGTCGCGGGTAGGGAAGACGAGAGACGATTATCCAAAAAATCGGTGACACGTTGTGCCGGGGCGATTTGTCCGGTTTGGTCTTTATTGCCGCCTGCTGCATAAGCCAATATTTCTAGTTCACGTTGCAAGGCTAACCCGGCTAATGCACCATGCTTTTCGAATGGTGCGAGGTCTTCGAGATCAACCGATACCACCATGCCGGAGTTAGCGTAGGGTGAATCGCGGCGCGATAGGCTCATGCCGTTGACCACCACTTCGCCGGCACGGGTAGCGCTGGGGACAATCCAGCCGCCGGGGCACATGCAAAAAGAAAACACGCCGCGATCTTTTGAGGTGTGGGCCAGTCGATAAGAAGCCGCAGGCAGGTGCGGATGCCGCCAGCCCTTGCCGGTATAATCGGCAGGGAGAGGCGGTGCGTTACGGTATTGAATGCGGTCGATGAGTGGCTGGGGGTGTTCGATACGCACGCCCATCGCGAACGGCTTGGCTTCAAGGAGAATACCGCGCCGGGCCAGGAGTTCAAAAATTTCACGCCCCGAGTGACCGGCAGCTAATACGAAAGATTCACCAGAAAACTCACGTCCATCCTGTGTAACGACTGCTCTTAAACGATTATCCTCAATCAGAAAATCATCCACGCGAGTTTCAAAGTGAATCTCGCCTCCGGCGTTGCGGATGCTTTCACGCATGGCGGTTACGATTTGAGGAAGCTTGTTGGAACCGATGTGCGGGTGGGCATCGACCAGGATATCCGGGTTCGCACCGTGTGCGACCAAGGTTTGGAGAACATGGTTGATGGCGGCTTTGTCTTTCACGCGAGTGTAGAGCTTGCCATCGGAATAAGTACCCGCACCGCCTTCGCCAAAACAGTAGTTGCTTTCGGGATTAACGATACCTTCGCGGTTGATAGCAGCCAGGTCGCGGCGACGCGCCTGCACATCTTTACCTCGTTCAAGGATGATGGGTTTAATGCCCTGTTCAATGAGTTGCAATGCGGCAAACATACCCGCCGGACCGCAGCCAATGATAATGACTTTACGTTCGGCGCGAACAGGAGAGTATGTTGGGCGGGGAATGACAGTTTCAGGTGCGGGGCCATCCAGCCAGACTTCGCATTGTAATCGCAGCCGGATTTGTCCCCGGGCATCGAGCGAACGCTTGAGAATTTTGACGGTGTGAATGCGCGTAACATCGCATTTTAGTTGTTGCGCGGCGGCTTCGCGCTGGGCGTTTTCATCGTAGGCGCGGTCGAGATCGAGGACGAGTTCTAAATTTTGGGTCACACCCTACAGTTTTGCAAAACGGCGTTACTTTGTGTTTTCTTGCAGCCCAAATTCTTGTGCCAATAATTCATAGGAGCGTTTGCGCGCTTCATGATTATGAATCAGTGAGGTCACCATGATCTCGCCGACACCCGATTGCGCGGCCAATTCGCGCAATTGTGCGCCGACCGTTGATGGTGAACCAACGAACATTCGCCCCTTGCTGGCTTCGAGGAATTCGCGTTCATAATCGGTATATGGATAGTTGGTTGCTTCTTCCACCGATGGCAATGGCTCATGAAAACCACCACGTTGGAAGCGCAGCCACACCAGGTTTGCCGAACTGGCCAGCAACTCGGCTTCTTCGTCACTCTCGGCGCACACCACGGATACGCCCACCATTGCACGGGGCACTGCTTCAAATTCCGATGGTTGGAAGTGCTCGTGATACCAGCGCAGCGCCGGAATGGCCATCGACTGATTGATATGATGGGCAAAGGCAAAGCCCAGCCCCAATTGGGCCGCCAGCTTTGCGCTGAAATCACTCGACCCCAAAAGCCACAGCGGTGGCATGGCGCAACCGGTGGGCATGGCTTTTACGCTGGGAACTTCATCTTGAAAATAATCGATGAGTGATTGGAGTTGCTGTGGGAAATCATCGGCCCTCAACGCTTCCCGCGTGCCACGTAGAGCGACTGCCGTGCGTGGGTCGGTGCCCGGCGCACGCCCTAAGCCCAGGTCTATGCGTTCGGGAAACAATGTTTCCAGAGTGCGAAAGTTCTCTGCCACTTTCAACGGCGCGTGATTAGGCAACATCACACCGCCCGAGCCGACACGCATGGTTTTGGTGCGCGCGGCAACTTGTGAGATGAGAATCTCCGGTGAAGAACAGGCGAGAAGCCCGGTGTTATGATGCTCGGCCAGCCAGTAGCGGGTGTAGCCAAGGGTTTCCGCGAAAATGGCTAAATCGAAGGTGTTATGCAGTGCCTGCGCATTGGTAGAGCCGGAGGTAACGGGAGAGAGATCGAGGACCGACAGGCGGAGTGGGGCAGAAGTGCTCATCATCCGCTACCGACGCTTAAGTGCGATAGGCGTTCGCCAAGAAAAATGAAAACGCTGACGGGCCTAAACCCGTCAGCGTTTTTATTTTTTAATTTAGCTCAAATATTACCGGCTATCACGGCTTTGGCTTCATCACTGATTAAGCTGTAGCGTAATTTATACGCAGCCGCTTCGGGATAGAGAAAAGCGCTGTGCGTCCCAAAAACCAGCTTGGAAACATCCCCGACATTAGCCGCATATACCAGGGTGTCTTCATAGTCGAGAAAGGAAATATCGGTTTTGATGTTAGGGGCTTTATGCAACGCTGAAATCTCGCTGATATAGGCGCAAAGAGCAATAACGGTGGTTTGCGGGCAACTCCTGGCAAGAGAGCAAATATTCCCTGGGGTAACTCCCCGCACCTGCAATGCAGTTGGTTGGTTGCGTTCATCGTTAACGCGCATGGAAACCAGCAAGGGCAGGTTATTATCTCCAGCGACCTGCGCTAACTCCTTCAACTCTCCCAGATTGATGGGGTAATCGTGATAATTTGGATAGATTTTAATTGCAGCCAGAGAATAATCACGGATGCTTTCTTCCAGGCTGGCTTTCCAGTTGGCTAAAAGCGGGTTGACTGTTTTAACGGGTTTGAAACGGGGGAAATTCTGCATTTCCTCGAATAAAGGCAGGTCGAATTCATCGGGGTCGGGGAAAAGTATCGATTCCACCGCGCTCAGCCACACTTCGTCTATCTGGTTGCGTTCATAAGCGGCGTTGAAATCTTCGAGATTTCGATAGGGGAATTTCTGTGTCGGCCAGAATCCGAAACTTGCGTTCACGTCAATAATTTTCGTCATTATATTAATTCACCAGGTCGTGGAGTCGATAAAGTTCTACGGCGTTATGGAAGAGGATTTTTTGGCGAGCGGTATCGTCGATAGCCGCACCGGTGATGCGTGCCAACTGCGAGTCGAGGCCACGGCCAAGGCGGTCGGTGCCGAAAACCAGGTGGTCGCTTCCCAGGTGCTTGACGGCATATTCCACTGTTCCCGTGAAAGGCTGTGATCCGGAAGTATCGACCCACACATTAGGGCAATCCAGTACGTCCAGTAGGCCGCGGATACCAGAGCCTTCCATGTGGGCCATGAGGATTTTCGCCTCGGGAAATCGTCTGGCTAAATCGGCGACGTCATGCGGCTCCGTGCGTCCCGCCTGATGATAGTGCCCTTCGGGAGAAGTTTCCCAGAGATTGATATACCAACTGTGCTGGAGCACCGGCACGTCGTATTGAATCGCTTTTTCCATCACGATGTCCATGCGGCCGTCGCGCGCGTTGACATCCACTTCCAGCTTGATGCCGCGCATTTCCGGTTGGCTGAGGGTGCGGTCAAGCTCTTCGATGACGAAAGAACGCGGCAGGGACGGGTCGATATAGCTCAAGCCATAGAGGCGTTTGGGAGCAGCCTTGACCGTTTCAATGGTAAAGCTATTCCACTCGGTGACTTCGGCGGGCGTTTGGTGGGGATAAACCCTGCCCAGAATGCCGCTGATTTCCACACCATAACGATCCATTTGTTTGGTGAGTAGTTCTGCCTGAAAGGCACCGCCTTTGGGCTTGGTGGGGTAATCGGGGTGGATATGCACATCGATGATGCGAAGTGGAGAAGGCTTGGTGTGTGAAGTGAGTGATTGTGGAGCTGTCATGATTTATTAGTTGGTTGCTTGGGCCAGCGAATAGCTGACTGCGTAATGGGGGCCGTTATATTCAAAGTTTGGGAAGGTCGTGAGTTTAAGCTTTCCGTTATCCAGCAGTGTGAGAGTAGGTAATTCCCTGGTTTGGATTTTGGTATTTTTGCCGTCGAATTCAGAGGAAGCCACATGCAGGGCGGTGGTATTGCCATCGCTATGTTGTAGCAAAAGTACTTCGTTTGGGGCAATTTCAAATTTACCTTCTACCTCCAGAGTGTTCCCCGTAATATTGATTAAACGAGACCGGTTGAGAGCACCTTTCAATTGAGTCTCTCCAAATGTCAGTGACGTGCCGCCCAGCATTTTGAGTTGGGTATTATTAGAGTTTTGCTGGATAAGAGCAATCCTTCCATCGAATGCCACTTGTTGGCCGTCAAGCACAGCCTCGTGTGCCAGGGGTTGATTCTGGTAAATAAAATAATCGGTTCCGTCGAGCCGCTCAATTTTGAGGGCGAATCCCTGGGAGTTCCAGGGGAGAAGAGTCACGTTTTTCACGGATGCTCCCTGAGGAGCATGAAGTGCAATGAACCGGTTCTTATTGCCGGTTCGGCGCACGATTAATCCTTGCCGCAGATGGTCATCGAGCTTGCTGTCGTCTTCTCCACTACCGCGCACATTCCACGATTGAACCGTATGAAACGTGCTCTGGCCGTCGGGAATGATCCAGCTTTCCAAACCGCTTTTGTCCTGCGATTGGAACTTTGCTTTTACGATAGCATTGCTCGTGACGGTCGAGACGTTTTTGAAATTGCCGTAGGCCCAGGGGCCTTTGGTGATGAGGTCGGTACGGTTTTCATTGACCGGCATTTCAAACTCATATTCAGCGGGTAGGAGTGATGAAAGCGGTGACAACCCAAGCAGATTATCCTGCGCGTCTGTGAGTGTCAGTTGCTGGGCTTCATCGGCACTGCCATGCAAGAGCCAATCGTGTTGGTTGCCACCGGCCACGTGGAAAATGTCGATCAGATAGGGTTGTTGATCTCCATTGCGAACGGTAACCAAAGTGCGCCGATAATCGGTTGCCTTTTGCGGATAGCTTTGTGGCGCGGAGGCTTCGATGACCTGGAAGGTTGGTTCACCGGCACTAAACAGTTCGAGGTTGCCTTTCGAGCGATGAGGGCCGCCACCTGTAGACTGATTCTCGCCGTCGATAACCACGGTGTTATGGGCGGCCGTGGTCGCAGCCCAGGGGCGCGCCTTGGTGTGGGTGTAGCCCAGGTCGCTGATTAATTCTTTGCCCGCAGCAAAAAACAGCAGATTCAGGCTATCGTAATGGTCGTGTCCGAAGCGGCCCGTAAACTTGAGATGGGCCTGGAATTGATTCTCTTTTTCACCGCCGCCCAGTATGCCGTAGCCGGTAGCGGGCATGAGTTGTGGGGTTGAGCTTGTGATTACCGGGGAGTATCGTTGATTGGCCCAGGAATCGTTAAGCGCTGCATAAAAGCCGTTGGGAAGGCGAAAAGCATTGGCCGCTGTGAGAGTGCGATGGAGGGCAGGGTAATCGGTAAGTAGTGTCTGCTCAATCTCCGTGGCGGATTTTCCCGGATAGATTTGTTGCAACACAATGCGCAAGCCCAGGGTCGATTGCTGGTGGTATGAAGGCGAGCTTTCCATCCAGAATCCATCGTAAGTGAATTTGGTCTGCACCATCAACTGTATTCCGGAAAGAATTTTTTCAGCCAGTTGCGGGCGATTCAACACATGTGATGCCACCGCCTGGGTTCGCCACAAAGTAGGGTGCATGTTGGTCAGCGGCGCAGCATCGTATTGCTGCACGAAAGAAAGCATGGCTCCAAAAAATTGGTTTTCAATGCGGTTCTTATCTTCTGCTGTAAAAAAAGGACTCTGCGCCAGTTGGTCGTAGGCTCGCAGCAACTGGTCGGAAATATCCATATAGGCCCACCACGACCATTTGGTTAAACGAAAGGTGCCGTCGGGAATATTCTTATAATCAGCCGCGCTGTTACTGTTTTCGTAAAACCGCTTGTCCTTACCGGGATGATCGAATTTAATAATGTAATCGGGATAAACGCGCGCAAACTCTTTAATGATGAGGGCAGATCTTTTTCCTGCTTCGCCGTATTTATTGGTGTCTAAACGATAGAGTTGAGCCAGCGAGTAGGCGGCTTTTTCCAGAAGCATCCGTTGCTCATACCAGCGGCGCATCGAGAACCAGTATTTTTTGCCGTCGGCGGCTTGATGGTAGCGAATAATCTGTTTTTTACCGGTGGGAGTCGTCAGTTCGATCTGTCCGTTTTCCGGGTATTTCTCGCTGGGGAAAAACTCCTTGCTGAATTTACATTGCACCTTATCGCCCATGGATAAATCCCAGACGATATTGTTTTCCTGGGCACCTTGCGTGGTTGATGGGCTGCCGCTGAAAAAGAATCCGGCCTGAGGCGGCACCAGCTTCAGAAGCTTGGCTTCACTCATAGCCAGGAATGGGGCAGCCTGTTCCAGAAGGCGCGGTTCATTGGTATCTATAGGTGGCAGGACAGAGCTGTGAGCAAACTTCGTCATACAGAGAACTCCAAGGCAGATAAGGAGGGTGCGGAAATATTTCATATAAAATCGTTGCCTGTAATTTAACGTCCCCACCAATACTTGCTACCAGTGGCACTTGTATCAAGCGTGCCGGTATCGCTTTCGACCACGGAACGCTTCATCCATTTCACATGGCCATCAGCCCAGACGATGTTGAGGCCTTCCATGTGGCGCTCCGTCAAGCGTGCCGGTGCGTTGGGCACATCGAAGCCATAGGTAGGCTCGGTTCTATTCGTCACAGCCCCGAACCGGCTCGGATAGGCGAGGTAATACCCCAGGGAATCTCGCGAGCCACCTGTTTCAGCGACCATAATGGTTTCTGTGGGGCGAGTGATAGTCGCTAATGAGGCGTTATACCAACCGGGATAGTTGCTGAATGTCATGTTATATCCATAAGCAATATTAGTGTCCATAGCATTGGGCGTGAAAACAATATTGGAGCTGCTTGGACAGTTGAATATGCCGGCACTTTTCACATAAGGCTGTATGAAATCTAACCATACTTTCTGATTACCAGCGCTAGCGTCGTAGTGCATAGGATATTTCTCGTCGAAATCCTGGGTATATTGCATGACACCCAACCCTATCTGGCGCAGATTGCTGCCACAACTACTGCGCCTGGCATTTTCACGGGCACGGGAGAACACGGGGAAGAGAATTGCGGACAGGATTGCGATAATGGCTATAACAACCAATAATTCAATAAGTGTAAACGCGCGTGATTTCATTCTTAGCTCCTATTATTCCTGGGATGAGAAATGTTCTTCTCAATATTGTTACATCATTAATTTACCCCAAAATAAGAGTCTCTAAACGCCGATATTGAGTCGTGATCGCCAAGAACCACCACTCTTTTTATATGATTCTGGCCTTCCGAAAATTTACCGGCGATTGGCCGTAATGTTGCGTGAATAATTGCCGGAAACGACTGGTTTTCAAGCCTACATAATAGCTGACGGTGGCAATGTTCCAATCGGTTTCTTCCAGTAAGATTCGTGCTTTGTTCATTCTTTGTGCCGTGAGATACTCCAGGAAGCTGCTTCCGGTATGGTCGCGAAAGCGCCGCGTAAAAGCCGAGGGAGAGAGGTAACAATGCTGGGCAACTTCTGCCAGTGTAAGATGCTTGTCTAAATTCGCATTGATATAGTCGCAAGCAAAATCGATAGGATGCCGACCTACCGTAGCTTCAGGCGAGCGATTGTAAGCATGCGAAGAGATGGCCTTATTGGTTGCCAGATCGTGAGCTGCCAGGCATAACAGCGTATCCAGCAATTGGCGAAATATCTTTGTCGCGCCGTTCTCCTGGCTCTCCAACGCCAGGGCTTCCAAAAGATTTTTTAAAAGTGTGCCACGAAGCATACATTCCTCATCAGTTTGTGTGCTCAAGTGCAACGTTTCCTGCGAATGGCAAATGAAAATGCGAATGCCGTCGACATAAAGCGACGGCCCTATCCAGAGCAGGTCGCAACTCCTGCCGGTTACGTCGCCTTCAAGGTGGGGAAGATGGGAATTTGGCTTGGGAATGCCGGGCGGAAAAACGATCATATCGCCTGTGCGGCAGTGCAGGACATAATCTCCGATGCGTAAATCGGCCTGGCCGCTCAAAACGAAGGCGATCATGGAATAGACCAATTCTTCAACGCCATCCTGGGGATAATGGGCGATGATTGCCTGTCGGTGATTTGTATGTTGTGAACTTCGCGTAAGCGTGCGCGGACCGAGTTTACGCGGAGTCAGGGTAACATGTGCTGGTAATGCACCGGCACTCATCTCATCATACGTTGCTCGCGGTGCGATGAAATGCGGGATACTTTGCCGCTGCACGCAAAGCAGCATATAATCGATGGCTTTAACCAGAGGCTGATGGGTAGAAACCTCAGGACTTTTCATTCTATTTACATTGTCTCCAAAGCACTGATAACGTCATCGACTTGAAAAACAAAACCATAGAAAATTGCCGTTGCCCAGAGGGCGTTGGCTTTGTTTTTCTCTTCACGCACTGATTCGCGGTTTTCAATCGCTGTTGTCAATTCCTCAATGATGGAGCAGAGGATACCGCGGCGTGACATATCGATCATGCCCCCTGGCGAAGTCCACAGGCAGCCGTTGATGGCAAAACCAGTGTAGATCAGGTGTTGAAGATTGAGTTTTTCGCAGGCGGAGAAAAGTTGGTGGCTGGTAGCCGCTATATACTCCTCGCCCTGGGGTTTGAGCTTGGGCGAAAAATCCAAGCGTGCCTGTCCGGCAGTAATATCTTTCTGGTTGTGCGTGCCTGGTGCAACATTGGCATGGCGAAAGGCGTGTAATTCCTTCAGGTTGCTGGTATCGATTCTTTGGGGTGGCTCAGGTTCATCACTGGCCCATGAGAGAACTTTTTGATATCCGGGATAATTCTCGTAATAACCGGAGTGCCCCACGATGTGGATGATAGTCATCCCGGCTTTTCTGGCAAGCTCTAAAAAACCAGGTAATAGGCCTTCGCTAATATGATCTGCACGGGGAATATATTCCACGACACGATGCCAGCCGGGATATTGCTCCCGCGAGCCGCAATCCCAGGCATGCATGACGACGAAAGCCGTATGCTCGAAATCATATTCGAGTATCGCTTCTTTCCAACCGCCATAGCCTTCGCCTGGATATTCGAGAGAAAAATCGGCGTCAAAATGTTGATAGTAACGAGTTTTAATGGGAAGTTTGGTCATTGTGCGGTGAGGGAGACAGGTTTGATTGATGGTCAATTATACCTACTGTAGGCAAATGAACACAAAGACCACAGAGAATTTTCTCTTATTGTTATCTTTGTGTAACCTTGGTGTCCTTTGTGTTCAAACGCCTTTAAAACCATAAGAAACGGCCCGAGCAATTTCTTGCACGGGCCGTTTTTATTGTTGAAAGTTGAGGTATTTACGACTTACGCCATGCCGCGTTGCGGAACTCTTTGTTCATGAACGCAATATTCGAGATCGAGATTCCCTTCGGGCAAGCGGCTTCGCATTCGCCTTCGTTGGAGCAGCTACCGAAACCTTCGTCATCGGCCTTGACAACCATTTTCAGCGCACGAGTATCACGTTCCGGGCCACCCTGTGGCAACAAACCCAAATGGGCGATTTTGGCTGAAGTGAAGAGCGCTGCACTGGCATTCTTGCACTGCGCCACGCAGGCACCGCAGCCAATGCAGGCGGCGGCATCCATTGAGCTATCGGCGTTTTCCTTGGGGATGGGCAGATTGTTGGCTTCGGGAGCGCTACCGGCGTTGATGGAAACGTAACCACCGGCCGAAATGATGCGGTCGAAAGCGCTACGATCGACCATCAAATCTTTCAGGACCGGGAAGGCTTTGGCGCGCCACGGTTCGAGAACGATGGTATCGCCATCTTTAAAGTGGCGCATGTGCAACTGGCAGACGGTGGCACCTTCATCGGGGCCGTGCGCCAGGCCATTGATCATGAAGCCACAGGAACCGCAGATACCTTCACGGCAGTCGTGTTCGAATACGATGGGGTCGTCCCCTTTTTTGATGAGCTCTTCGTTGACAACGTCGAGCATTTCCAGGAACGACATATCCGGCGAAATTTCCGACGCAGTGTAGCTGACGAAATTACCCTTGGCGTCTTTGGATTTCTGGCGCCAAACTTTGAGTTTGAGCGACAGGGGCTTTAAATTGGAGTTGGAACTGGACATGAGAGTACTCCGAGTCTATATCTTTACTTGTAGCTACGCTGCGAAGGCTTGACGTAGTCGAACTTCAGGTGGTCTTTGTGCAGTGTCGGGGCACCGTTTTCCGAGAACTCCCAGGCTGCAGCGTAGGCGAAGTTTTCATCATCGCGCTCTGCTTCACCGTCGGGCGTCTGATGTTCTTCGCGGAAGTGACCACCGCAGCTTTCGTCGCGATGCAGAGCATCGAGGGCCAACAGTTCGCCAAATTCCAGATAGTCGGCCACACGACCGGCATATTCCAGGTTCTGGTTAATGTTGTTCGGTTCGCCAGCCACCTTCACATCTTGCCAGAATTCTTCACGCAACTTCGGAATTTCCTGCAAGGCTTTGGTCAGGCTGGCTTCAGTGCGGCCCATGCCGACGTTGTCCCACATGATGTGGCCCAGGGCGCGATGGAACTCGGTTACTGTGCGTGAACCGTTGATGTTCAACAGAGTATCGATTTGCTTTTGCGTATCGGCTGCGGCTTCGCGGAAGGCATCGTGCTCGGCAGTGACCTTGGGTAGGGTAGTGCTGGCGATGTAGTTCGCAACCGTATAAGGAGCCACGAAGTAACCATCGGCCAGACCCTGCATGAGGGCCGAAGCACCCAGGCGGTTGGCACCGTGGTCGGAGAAGTTGGCTTCACCCAGCACGAACAAACCGGGGATGTTGCTCATCAGGTTGTAATCGACCCACAGGCCGCCCATGGTGTAGTGAACCGCCGGGTAGATACGCATCGGAACCTTATAGGGGTTTTCGTCCGTAATACGCGTATACATGTCGAATAGGTTGCCGTAGCGGGCGCGGATGGTGTTTTCGCCCAGACGCTTGATGGCATCGCCGAAGTCGAGATAAACCGAAAGGCCGTTGACGCCAAAGCCTTCGTCGCAAACTTTTTTGGCGGCGCGGCTGGCGACGTCGCGCGGTACCAGGTTGCCGAAGGCCGGGTAGCGGCGCTCCAGGAAGTAGTCGCGTTCCTCTTCGGGAATTTGTGCTACGGGGCGGTTGTCACCAGCTTTCTTGGGAACCCACACGCGACCGTCGTTACGCAGCGACTCGGACATCAGAGTCAGCTTCGACTGGTGATCGCCCGAAACCGGGATACAGGTCGGGTGAATCTGCGTATAGCAAGGGTTGGCCATATAGGCACCCTTTTTATGGGCACGCCAGGCGGCGGTGACATTGGAGTTCTTGGCGTTGGTTGAAAGATAAAAAACGTTACCATAACCGCCGGTAGCCAAAACCACGGCATCGGCAGCGTAGTTTTCAATTTCGCCGGTTAACAGGTTGCGAACAACGATACCGCGTGCCACACCGTCGATGGTAACAAGCTCGACCATTTCACGGCGGGTATACATCTTGACGGTGCCTTTTTCGACCTGGCGCATCAGCGACTGGTAGGCACCCAGCAGCAACTGCTGACCGGTTTGGCCGCGAGCGTAGAAGGTGCGCGAGAGCTGTGCGCCACCGAACGAACGGTTGTCTAACAATCCACCATAATCGCGGGCAAAGGGCACGCCCTGCGCCACGCACTGGTCGATGATGTTGTTGGCGACCTGGGCCAAGCGGAATACGTTGGCTTCACGAGCGCGATAGTCGCCGCCTTTGACGGTGTCATAGAACAAGCGGCGGATGCTGTCGCCATCGTTGGCGTAGTTCTTAGCCGCGTTGATACCACCCTGAGCCGCAATCGAGTGAGCGCGGCGGGGGGAATCGTGGAAGGTGAAGTTGAGGACGTTATAGCCCTGTTCGCCCAGCGAGGCGGCAGCCGAAGCGCCGGCCAGGCCAGTACCCACGATGATGACGGTATGCTTACGACGGTTGGCCGGGTTGACCAACTTCATGTTGAATTTGTGCTGATCCCACAATCCTTCCAGAGGGCCAGAGGGGATATTGGCGTCGAGATCGGCACCAAGATTAAAACGATTAGTGACTTGCGAACTCATTTCGGTGCCTCCACGAAAAGCCAGATATAAATCGGCAGCATGAAGAAGCTACCGGCAATGACGACAGAGAATGCTTTTCCTGCGAAAAGCATGAATTTGCGGAAGTTAGAGTTAGTGGCACCCAGAGTCTGGAAAGCGCTCCATACGGCGTGATAGAGGTGAAAACCGAGCGCGATCATACAGGCCATATAGAGGATAGCGACCGGCGGCTTCTTCAATTCCCAGATAACGTGGTTTGCCAGGTCGTAGGTTTCATGGTCGGCAGCACTGGCCGTGCCGTTGGCAACCCGGAAATGCTTCTCCGAAGCTGGGCTGGCCTGGCCGACCGAGTTGTAATATTTCATCTGCCAAACGTGGAAAGAGGCAAACAAGATGATGACGATACCGGTCACCATCATGGTGGTGGAGGAGGTCGTCTTGCGGCTCTTCTTGCTCTTTTCCTTGGTCCAGCGGCGTCCACCCGCATATTCATGTCCACGCGCGGCTTTATTTTGACGATAGACCATGATGCCTTCGTAGGCATGCAATAAGAACATAGCGGCCAACCCCAGTTCAATGAGGGGCAGAACGGGAATCTGGTTCAGGGTCTTCGCGTAGAAGTTGAACCAACCGTACTGATTCTTGGGGAAGAGTAGGAGCAGGTTGCCGACTAAGTGGCCAACAAGGAACAAGCAAAGTCCCAAGCCAGTGATGGCCATCACGATCTTCTTTGTGACGCCTAACCAGGCGCGGCGTGGTTTATCCATGGAATTGCCTCGAAATTAGCATAGGTAATGAGCAGATGGTTTAAGTTGCTATAAATTTGAGCCCGATATATTTTACGTAACCGGTATAACCACGCGTCAGAGTTTTGCTAATGGTTGCGATAAGGAAGGAGTGATACTTTGTGCTATTTTTCACGAACTCCGTGTCGAAGAGGTTGAATACGCGTCACGGTTTTAACTTTCTAAGGTGATATGCGTGGATGTAACTCGCAAAAAAAAGTTTGTTCAATAATAGCGAACTTTGTCCAATAGTAGCGATAGAACCATGCGTAGGCAGGGAAGAATAAAGATGTAGACGCAAAACATCCCAGGAGGCGTATTATAGATGAAACTGAAATTTCGAAACCGCGATAGCAATATCCAAAACAAGCAAGCCTTTACCTTGATAGAGTTATTAGTTGTTATAGCTATAATAGCAATACTGGCTGCTATTCTCTTCCCAGTGTTTGCTCGTGCCCGTGAAAATGCGCGGCGGACGGCTTGTATCAGCAATTTAAAGCAAGTTGGCCTGGGGATAATGCAATACCTCCAGGACAATGATGAACGCTATCCGATGATTTACAGTCGGAGTGCTACGGGCAGCCTTCCGCCGGATGGCATTATTTTTTACGATACATATGTATTCTGGCAACAAGCGATTTTCCCCTATGTGAAGAGCCATCAGCTATTTTTCTGCCCTAATTCCCCTTCCTCAATGGGCGCTAATACGGCTTTGCCTCCTCAAGGCAGCCTTTTAAATGCTAACTATAGCTTCAGCCAGTATATGGGGCCTGCGGCTGGTGGCATTGCTATGGCGGCAGTTGATTCGTCAGCGACAACCTTTATGATTGCGGAAATGGGGGTTTACTCATTCCAGGCCAACGATATACGAGGCAATAGTAGCTCGGCTTATACAGGTAGCTATTATATGCCGGGTGGGGGAGCGCGTGGCATTAGTTGTGCGACAGTGACGGCTGATTATCGTGGAGATTGCGCAACGGGCCGCCATTTTGATGGCCTGACAATAGGCTATGCTGATGGCCATGCCAAGTGGCTCAAGGGCGAAACGGTGATTGCTGAAGCGCGTAAATTCAGTGCATCATCAGCAACAGGAAATGCAAGCGCGCTCAATCCTTATCGCAATTGAGAGATGAGCCTGTAAAAAAATCTCCCCTGTTCAAGAACAGGGGAGATTTTTTGCATCTGGCAAATTTATTTTACGAACAGTGGCAGATCCGTTATTGGGCATTGGCCCAGCAACGGCAAAGCCAGGTCTTTATCGGAAAGGAGAACTTCGACATCGGCTGAGATTTGCCAATCGATACCGATTTGAGGATCGTTCCATAAAATGCCGTATTGATCCGCAGGTTCATAAAAACCATCACATTTATAAAGAAATTCGGCTTCCTCGGATAACACGAAAAAACCATGTGCAAAGCCGCGCGGAATATAGATTTGCCGTTTATTCTCGGCAGAGAGAATGGCGCTGCACCACTGTCCAAAAGTGGGCGAACCCTGGCGAATGTCCACCGCGACATCCAGCACTTCGCCGCGCACCACGCGACAGAGTTTGGCCTGGGGATTATTCAACTGGTAGTGCAATCCCCGCAAAGTGCCGCGACGCGAAAGAGAGTGGTTATCCTGCAAAAAAACGCTGTCGATTCCCAATTCACGGAATTTTTCACTATGGTAGGTTTCCATGAAAAAACCGCGTGTGTCGCCAAATACTTCGGGTTCAAGCAATACGACACCGGGTAGAGATGTTTCAATTTTACGCATCGTCAGGAATTTTGGATCAAACGTTTTAGATACTCACCATACTCGGTTTTGCCGAGCTTCTCGGCCTGGGCCAGCACTTGTTCGGCGTTGATGTAACCCATTTCATAGGCCACCTCTTCCAGGCATGCAATCTTTAGCCCCTGGCGTTTTTCGATAGTTTCAATAAAGTTGGAGGCTTCCAGTAGTGATTCATGGGTGCCGGTATCGAGCCAGGCACTACCGCGTCCCAATGTTTGGGCACAAAGTTCGCCGCGCTGTAGATACTCGTTATTGACGTCGGTAATCTCCAACTCGCCACGGGCCGAAGGCTTGATATTGGCTGCTATTTCCGTGATTTTGGAATCGTAGAAATATAAACCCACCACAGCACAATGCGATTTCGGTTGTTGGGGTTTCTCCTCAATCGACAGCACTTTGCCACTGTCATCGTATTCGATGACGCCATAGCGCTCCGGGTCTTTCACGTGATAACCAAAAACGGTCGCACCGCCATTCGAGACAACGTGATTTGCTGCGTTCTGCAGCATTTCTGTAAGGCCTTGTCCGTAGAAGATATTGTCTCCCAGCACCAGGCAGGCTGGGCCGCCATTGACGAACTCTTTGCCGATATGAAACGCCTGGGCCAGCCCTTCGGGGCGTGGCTGCTCTGCATAGGAGAATTCAATGCCAAACTGCGAGCCATCACCAAGAAGGCGTTGATATAAGGGGAGGTCGTGGGGTGTGGAAATAATGAGGATTTCACGAATACCCGCCAGCATTAAGGTGCTGAGCGGGTAGAAAATCATCGGCTTGTCATACACCGGCAGCAGTTGCTTGGAAACTGCCTGTGTGATGGGGTAGAGTCGGGTGCCGCTGCCGCCGGCTAAAACAATGCCTTTCATGGAAGATAGGTGATGGGTAATGGGTGTTAGGTAATGGGAATTACCAATTGAGTGCTTTGAGCACTGCATTGGTGATGACTAAATGGCCCAGAGGATGGGGATGCACCGGTTCCGGGCAGAAGTAGTCGGCAGGGAAACGTTTGAGTTGCTCCATATAGAGATCGTGTGTGGGAACGTGCAGTGCGTTGAATTCATCGCGCAACTGATGCACGACTGCGATGTAATCAGGCAGCATATCGAGCACCTGCTTGCGCTGGCTATCGGGATTGGTTTCCTGCGAGATATAGAAAGGGTCGATGAGCAAGAGCCTGGCACCGCTATCGCGAGCGCTGGTGAGAATCTGACGATAGGCTTTCTCAAAGACGTCCGGCGGGGTTGTATCGGCGGTGTTGAGTAGGGTGCGGTGCAAATCGTTAATACCGATTTTTACCGTAATCCAATCGGGTTTGTGATACATAACGTCGTCCTGCCAACGGTCGCGCAATTGCTGCACCGTATTGCCGCCAATTCCGGCGTTGTGGAATTTGATATTTCGTTCGGGGTACCGTGCGCCGATAAGATGGACTATCTGTGCGGCATATCCCTGGCCATAAGGCTTGTGATCGCCACGTCGCCCGCAATCGGTAATCGAATCTCCGGCAAAAACTACGGTCTGTCCGTCTTGAATAACGAAATCGCTCATGATTTTAAAATGATTCTCCTCACTGGAAAGCGCTAAGTTTGTCCGCTGAAATACCTAAAGTCAATTGCTGCTGCATTGTAGTGGCATTAAATCTGCAATAAGCCACGGCCAGTAGATAATAAAAATTTACAGGAGAATGAAAATGGCATACGATCCCGAAGCACGTGAACAAAGTAATTCAGCGATGATTATCGCAGTCGTAGCATTGGTTATAGTAGTTTTAGGTGCATTAGCCTGGTTTGCGACCAGACCGGCCGATGTTCCCGTCGCAGAAGCTCCCACGGTAATACGAACGGAAAAGGAAACAGTAACCGAGGTTCCTGTGCCCAATGATGCGCCTGATACAGTAATAGTGCAACCGAACCCGGCTCCGGAAACCAGGACGGAAACCCAGGTTACCATTACACCTCCGGCTAATCCGCCTGCTGCAACACCTCCGGCTGCAAGCCCTGCTCCCGCTCCGGCTGGAGATGCCGCAGCACCACCCGCTGATAGTGGATCCGGTTCTTCTGGATACTAATTCAATATAAAATCCCGTTCAAGAACACCGCCTGATACATTTTTCAGGCGGTGTTCTTGTTGCCGTAAATCGGCACTCGCGATATGATTTAGCGCGTTTTTAGTGCTATTTTTTATCGATAATGAATAAGCAAATCCTCCAAAATATTAACGTAAACAATCAACGTGTATTGATGCGTGTCGATTACAATGTTCCGCTCGACGAGAACGGACAAATTACCGACGACGCGCGTATTACGCAAACCCTGCCCACTCTAAACCATCTGCTTGATAACGGTGCCAGTGTGGTTTTGATGGCACATTTTGGCCGCCCCAAAGGCAAACGGGTCGATTCCATGAGCTTGAAGCCGGTGGCACAGCGTCTCAGCGAACTGCTCGAGCAGGAGGTGCGTCTGGCTCCCGATTGTATCGGTGAAGAAACCAACGCGCTGGTCGATGCTCTCAAGCCGGGTGAAGTGCTCTTATTGGAAAACCTGCGTTTCCACGCAGATGAAGAGAAAAACGAAGCTGAATTTGCGGCGCAGTTGGCCCGGCACGGCCACCTCTACGTCAATGACGCCTTTGGCGCTGCCCACCGCGCGCACGCTTCCACTGAAGGTGTAACGAAACTATTTCGCGAACAGGGCAAGCCGTGTGTGGCCGGGCACCTCATGGCATCCGAGTTGGAGTTTCTCGGCCAGTTGTTGCAGAATCCGGCTCGTCCGTTTGTAGCGATACTGGGTGGCTCAAAGGTTTCCGATAAAATCGATGTGATTCAAAACCTGTTGCCGAAAGTGGATACGCTTTTAATCGGTGGAGCCATGAGCTATGCCTTTTTCAAGGCTCAAGGCCATGAAATCGGGACTTCGCTGTTTCGCGAGGGTGATGATGAGGTCGCGGCTGACATCTTGAAACTGGCGGCCGATAACAATTACGATTTGCGTTTGCCGCAAGATGTGCTGGTCACCGATCGCGATGCCGAAGACGCACAGACACAAATTGTGGCGGCTAATGCTATTCCTGCGCAGTTGATGGGCATGGATATCGGGCCGCACACGATTGCAGAATATTCAGCGATCGTTGAAGATGCTAAAACTGTATTGTGGAATGGGCCGATGGGCCGTTTTGAAGTGTCGCCTTTTGCCGGTGGAACGCGCCAGGTTGCCGAGGCCGTTGCCAATGCGACGCAGAACGGGGCGCTCACTGTGATTGGCGGCGGCGATTCGGCTGCTGCTGTGAAGCAGTTTGGCCTGGCCGATGAAATGTCGCATGTTTCCACCGGCGGCGGTGCCAGCCTGGAATTCCTTGAAGGCAAGGTTTTACCTGGTGTGGCTGCGTTGGACGAGAAATGAATTTGCTTGAGAACTTGTATTTAAAAAATCTAAACTAAAAATGCGAACCCCTATCATTGCTGGAAACTGGAAGTTAAATAAGACCATTGGCGAAGCCGTTGCTTTCGTGAACGAATTAAAGCCCTTAGTGGCCGATGCAAGCGATGTGGAAATACTGTTATGCCCGGTAGCGACCGTGTTAGCACCGGCGAGTGAAGCGGCTGCCGGTTCCAATGTATTGCTGGGCGGCCAGAACCTGTTCTGGAAAGAATCGGGTGCTTACACCGGAGAAGTTTCGGCTGCGCTCCTCAAGGATGCGGGCTGCTCCTATGTGATTGTCGGCCATTCAGAGCGTCGTGGCCGTTTTGGCGTGCCGGAGCCGGAGTTAGAAGGCGATGCCGGAAAAGTGTTTGGCGATACCGATGAAGCTGTGAACCGTAAGGCAATCGCTGCTCTTGCAGGTGGCCTGACCCCCATCATTTGCGTCGGCGAAACGCTGGCTGAGCGCCGCGCCGAAAAAACCGATGACGTTGTGCGCGAACAGGTTGCGGCAGCGTTGAAGAACATCGATTCGCAGGAAGTTATTTTTGCTTATGAACCGGTTTGGGCTATCGGCACGGGTGAAACTTGCGCCGCCGAAGAGGCGGATCGGGTTTGCGGAGTCATTCGCAGCGCCATTGCGGAAATCCTTGGGGAGCAAGCTGCTCAGGCAATTCGTATTCAGTATGGTGGAAGCGTCAAACCCGATAATGCTGCCGATTTACTGGGCCGCGACAACATCGACGGTGCTCTCGTGGGCGGTGCCAGTCTGAAAGCCGATTCGTTTTCGCAAATTATTCAGGCCGCTTCTAAATTTTTCTAACCAAAAGGTGATGAAAACGCGTTAGAATAAGAGTGCCTGTTTTTTCGTGTGCGAAAATAACCGTAGTCGTACTATTTTTATTAATTTCTTGATCTGGTGTTTGCATGGCATTGCTGAAATGTCGGAATTGTGACGAGGAGATTAATTCGGATGCGCGTGTAACGCGGTGCAAGGGTTGCGGGACTTTGTTCCCGCTTACTTGTGCCGTCTGCGAACGTAATCTCCGTCCGCCATTCCCCGTCTATTCGGATGAGCGTTACCTCGACGGTGCCGATAATCCGCTTTGCCCCGATCATTTTGAGCGGCAGTGCCCTTCTTGCAAAAATTGGTTTCAGGCTGATGAAAATCCCGGCTATTTCATGTGCCGGACTTGCCTGGAAGTGCGTGAATCGGCTGCTTCTTCTGCTATGATTGAAGAAACGGTGGGCGCGGTCAATCATACTGATGACGAGTCCACCATTTTCCCCCAATGGCATGAGGAATCGGTCGCTGTAGCAACACCGAGTTGGTCGCGCGATGTCGTATCGATTGTGCTGTTGGCTATCGTTGGCATTTCAATGCTCTTGGTCATGGGCGTTCTCGCCTGGCAAATCGTTGCTTTACTGCGGCTCTTCAAAATAACATAAACTTTTTCGTGATCCGGGTGTCTTAACTCTCTCGTGACGGTAAACGTCGTATTTTGTGGCGATTACGGAATGCCAGGCACATTGCAGGAGAGCGTTTCTCATGTGCTACACTGAAAATAAGTGGGCGACGTGCAACACAGCATTCACCATACTAAAGCGTCGCTTTCGGATTGACTCATGAGAAGTGTGTGTAAATTTGCGTATTCTACGCTGTTATTTTTTTTAGCCCTCCCCTTACTATTAACAGTTCCGGCTGCATACGCCGACGAAGAGAACGACGCTCATTCTTCGGTCACCTTCGAATCAGAACCATTGCCGGTTGATTTAGGTGCCATACGTCGTGTAAAAGTTGCTGGAAAAGATGTCGTAGAGACCCCCATACGTGTCGGCAATCTGGACATATTGGCGCCCATCGTCCCACAACTGCCGGGCCTCGGTGCCACTGCCACGCGTGCTGCGGATGCCAATCTTCCCGATCTTAACGCGATTCCCGAGAAAGAGCGGCCCAATAAAAACCAGTTCTTTCAGTTGAATTTTCCACCGGAGACGGAAACTCCACCGTTGGTTTTTGCGGTGGGACGTTCGGTCGCCTATGTCAAAAAAGAGCCTTATGCCCTGCGTGCGGCACCGCTGGTGGTCAAAGGACAACTATGGCTTCCCATCTTCTCATTGGCCCCGCTACTGGGAGCTTCACCTCGTTTGGACGCTACTGGAACACTCAACCTGAACCCCACTGTGCAAAGCGTGGAACTCTTCGAGGTTAAGGGAGTGCTGGCGGTCACTATCAAGACATCTGCGCCGTTGCCCCCGAATTACGGTCCACTCATGGGAACGTTGGAAAGCCCACCCAAGCTTTATTTTGATTTCCCCGGTTTTTCGATGGGCCTGGATGCCGGTAATACGACTTTGGAGCGAGTCGCTGCCGGTGGCTTGCGCGAAGTACAAAAAGCCAGAGTCGGATTGTTTCAGGGATTTCCCGATACGACACGTGTCGTGCTTGATCTGGATGAGCCGTTGATAGGAACTTTCCAACCCTTGCCGGATAAAACAATTACGGCTTTTCTGTTGGTTAATCCCAAGGGTAGCAAGTCGCCGGAAACAACTCCACCACCAACGCGCGATCCTAACAGCGCCCTGCGTGGTATGAAGATCGTTGTCGATGCAGGACATGGTGGCCACGACGCAGGCGCGGGCGGTTCGCGTTCGAACGAAAAGACCCACACACTCGATATTGCGCGTCGGGTTCGCAATCATTTGGTCAATAAAGGCGCGGTAGTATCAATGACGCGTGAAGATGATCGTTTCATCACGCTACAAGGCCGGGTCGATTTTGCCCACCGCCGAAATGCCGATATCTTCTTTAGTGTTCACATCAATTCCTACAATCAATCTTCAGCCGGGACAGAAACCTTCTATTACACCAGCCAGTCGCGCGCATTGGCGAATGAAGTGCAGCAGGAGTTGATTAAAGCGACCGGCCTGCCGAATCGTGGTGTGCGCAGTGCGCGTTTCTTCGTGATCCGTAAAACACGAATGCCTTCCATTCTCACGGAAACAGCCTTCATTTCCAATCCGCGTGAAGAAGCGTTATTGATGGATCCTAATTTCCGTGAGCGCGTCGCTCAGGCTATGGTGCGAGGATTGGAAAATTACGCCAAAAAGTATCGGTGATGTCTCATGTCTGAATTCTCTGAAAATAACAACCCAAAACGCTCGCCGGGGGGGCTGCCCAAGTGGGTGGTGCCGTTCCTGGTTTTTGATGCGCTATTAATCACTGGAGCGTTGGCATGGGTGATGAATAAGCCGTCAACGCAACCTCAGACTGACGCCGGTACGACGCCTACTGCAGAAATGACACCGGCAGCGGATTTACAGAAATTCGAACTTTTTGTGCCCAATGACGATGCACGGCTGAGTCGTAAAACCGTAACTGATGAAAATATCTCTGCAACCGCATCCTATGGCGAAAAAGCGTCACGGGCATTAGAACTGTTGTTCCCCCAAATCGAATTTCTGCCAACCGGCCTTCGCACTGTTGCACAGCCAGTCAAGGATAAAGATGGGATTGTGCGAGTCAATTTGAACAGAGAATTCTTAAAGCTCAATACCTCTCCCGAGACGCCGGTGATGTTGTCGCTGGATGCCATTGCCCAAACGCTTGGTGCGTTGGATAGCCAGGATGGCAAAACTTTTAAACCGGCGAAAGTCCTTTTTCTGGTTGAGGGAAAGACGATCCCCACGCTCAGCGAATTTTCATTGAACGAACCGTGGACGGTTTCGGAAACCGATTCGGCATTGCTCAACGTTACAGGTTCCACGGAGGATGCGGTTTGAGTATCGCTTCTCCCGTTCAGGCCACAGATATTAGTCTCTTATCCGGCAGTAACAACGGCACATTAGTAGAATCGTTGCAACCAACACTCACCATTGGAGTGCGGGATAGCGGAGTGGGTGGGCTGACCGTTGCTCGTGCCATTAAAGAGCATGTGCCGGGCGCGCGTTTGCTTTATTTTGCCGATACGGCTCATGTGCCCTACGGCGACCGCAGTCCCGGCGAGGTGCGCCACCTCGCTCTTTCGATTACCCGGTTCCTCATCGAACAAGGCGCGCAGCAGGTGGTTTTTGCGTGTAATACCAGTTCGGCCTATGCACTTGAAATGGCCCAGACACGCTTTAATGTACCGCTGACGGGCATGATTGAAGCCGGTGCGCGTGCCGCTTTGCAGGCCAATGTCCAGACGCCTGATGCACCAATCGGGGTTTTAGCTACGGCAGCGACAGTCGAAAGCCACATGTATGCGCAGTGGATTAAAAAACTGGCTCCACAAGCCATGGTGATAGAAGTTGCATGTCCGCAGTTTGTGCCATTGGTCGAGAGCGAGCAGGGCGAAACTCAAGCCGCACGCCTTGCCTGTGAAGAATATTTAAAGCCATTGGTTCAGCAAGGGGTACAAACCGTTATTCTGGGCTGCACGCATTATCCATTACTTTTGCCCAATCTCACGGCGTTAGCGCCTCAAATCCGTTTTGTCGACCCGGCTCAATACGTCGCACGGGAAATCAAAACGATAGTCGGGCATCTGGCACCAGTGCCGTCTGCGCAAGCAGATCGCTTTTTTGTCAGTGGCGCGCGAGACGGGCTGCATAACTGGATCGTAAAGCTGTTGGATAATCACGCTCCCGATATTGTAGCCGGGCCGGTTTTCTCGCCGCCAACCGGCTAACATATCAAATTTGGCAGGTTGTTTTTCCTATCTCTCGTCGTTCTTATTATTCTGTAAACTAAGTTTTTGCTCGTTGGTAGTTCGTCGTTTCTGGGAGCGCAGGCGTCCCGCCTGCACATGGTACACGGCGCGATGCAGGCGGGACGCCTGCGCTCCCAGACATGATATAAGAAAAGACTTATTTTACAGAGCACTTATACTGATAAACATTCAAAAGTGGCCACGATTACTATCGTGACCGTATTCAAAGGAATATTATGCTTCGTTCTGATAAACGCCGTGCCGATCAACTTCGCCCGATTAAACTCACACCGGCCTGGGCGCGCCATGCCGAAGGTTCATGCCTGATTGAAATTGGTGCGACCAAAGTTCTTTGCACTGCTTCGGTGGAAGAGAATGTGCCTAACTGGATGCGCAATAGCGGCAAGGGGTGGGTTACGGCTGAATACGGCATGCTGCCTCGTTCGACTCATTCTCGTAAACCGCGTGATGCCGGTCGCTCGCGGCCCGATGGACGCGGCGTGGAAATTCAGCGGTTGATTGGCCGTAGCTTACGTGCGGTGGTCGATATGCGCGCTCTGGGCGAGCGTCAGATCGTGGTCGATTGCGACGTTTTGCAGGCCGATGGCGGCACCCGTTGCGCTGCGATCACCGGCGGATGGGTGGCACTGAGCCAGGCTATTCTCACTTTGCAGAATAAAGGCATTCTCGACAAAAACCCGATTACCGGTAACGTTGCTGCCATCTCCGTTGGCCTCGTCTCAGGACAAGCTGTGCTGGATTTACCGTATCATGAAGATTCTAACGCCGAAGTCGATATGAATGTCGTGATGGATGGCAGTGGGCAACTTATCGAAGTGCAGGCCACAGGAGAAAACACTACTTTTTCGCGTGCGCAGATGAATGAACTGCTCGATTTAGCTGAAATCGGCATTCGCGAGTTGATTGAGCTGCAAAATATGACGTTGAAATAAGCCTCTTTCTGCTTCAGGGAATGATACCCAGGCGCTGGTAGACAGGACGAATATGGCTGGAAAACCGGGGAAGGCTGCGGGCAAATATCGCAGCCATGCCCACGCAACCAATACCGCACACCAGCAGCGTGTTTTCCGTGCCGATTCGTTCGGCCAATGCACCGCTCCACAGATTGCCCAGCGGCATCATACCCATGAACGCCATCACATAAAAACTCATCACACGCCCGCGTTTATCGGGATCGACGATGGTTTGCAAAATGGTATTGCTGGAAGCGTTTTGCATCATCATGGCATATCCCATCACAAAGATGGTGAGTAACGAAAGCCAGATGAAGTGGGAATGGCTGAAGATGACGAGCGAAAGGCCAAAGCCCAATGTGCAATAGGGAATGAGCTTGCCCAAGCCCCGCACGCTTTCTCGCGCTGCCAATACCAGTGCTCCGGCCAATGCGCCTAACCCTGAAAAGGCCACTAACATGGCGTAGGTGCTGGAACTGCCGTGAAGGATTTTTGTGGCAACTACCGGCATGAGAACCGAGTAGGGCATACCAATCAGGCTCATGCCTGCTATCAGAAGTAGAAGTGAGCGGATCGGTGGAAAGCCGAGGGCATATTTATATCCATCACGTAATTGTTGGAATGGATTTTGGCGCTCTTTCTTTTCAAATTTTGGCACGTTCATCAGTAGCAGGCAAATGATGACACCAATATAGCTGACGCCGTCGATCAGGAAGCACCATCCGGCATTGCCCAGCGCCAGGATGATACCGGCAATGGCCGGGCCTACCATACGCGCCCCATTGAACATGGAAGAGTTCAGCGCAATGGCATTGCCGAGATCCTCCTTGTTTTCGACGATTTCAACAACGAACGCTTGGCGCGCGGGCATATCGAAAGCATTGATAAAACCCTGCATGATCATCAGGCCGATAATGTGCCAGACTGTAATTTGTCCACTCAGCGCCAAAATAGCCAGGACAAAAGATTGCAGCATGGCCAGTGTCTGGGTAACGACGAGAATGCGGTGGCGCGATTGGCTATCGATATACACACCGGCAACCGGACTTAATAAAAAAGCCGGAATTTGCCCGGCGAAGCCCACTGCGCCCAGCATGAAGGGGGATTTTGTCAGGCTCCAAACCAACCACCCGGTGGCAATTTGCGTCATCCAGCTACCCAGCAAAGAGATAATCTGCCCGCAAAAGAAAAGACGATAATTGCGGTAGCGCAGGGCGCGCACCATGAAGGCTAAGCGGGATGATTTTTCATCTGCTTCTTCGCCGGGTAAAGCAGGCTCCTGTACATCGTTATTCAAGATTCTCACCTACCTTGTCCAAAGCTTCGAGAAACTGGCTTTTTTGTTCCTGCGAAAAGCCTTCCAATGCGATCTGGTTAATGTCGTTAATAATTTTGAGCAGCGGTTCTTCCATTGCTCGCCCCTTATCCGTCAGCCAAATTTCCACGACACGGCGATCGTTGGCGGCTGCCTCGCGCCGAATCAAGCCTTTATTTTCCAGGCGGTCTAACACTCCCGTCAAAGTGGAACCGGCCACGTTGATGTCTTTGGCGATGACCGAGGTCAGAATGCCATCTCCCTGCCACAGGCGGGAAAGCACGTGATATTGCGGTGTCGTGATATCTAAAGGAGCTGCCTGAACTTCAAATCGAGCGCGAAATGCACGCCGAATTCGTCCGATTTTGAGAGTGAATCTTTCTTGCATGGGAGTGAAAACTAAGGAGAGTGCGTATATTTCGTATGCGAAATATATTTTACCCAATATTAACGATAAAGGGAAGAGAATGATACGGAACGGGTAGAGGAATACAAAAAAGAGAGAGCTTCGATTGTAGAAGCTCTCTCTGATATGACTGGCAAAATAGTTACGGCATGGGGTTGAAGGTTGGGTTATTGCCCGAAACTGTGCCGGTTGTTCCGCCACGGTAGACATTAGCCAACCAACCGCTGGTTTCGTCGCGCCCTTTCACCCACTTGACGTGTCCATCAGCAAATCCGGCATTGGCACCGCCTAAATGCCGGATACCAACCAAGCCGATACGAGCCAAACCATTACCACAATCGGGTGCACCGTAATATGCACAGGTGCCGTCTGTGCCTGCGCCGGTGCTGGAATTTCCGATGGTGTAACGATTAGCCGTACTGGTGGTATGGTCTATAGTCATGACAGTCAATGCGGCCTGTGTTAATTGAGACTGGCTCATACCGGCTCCTTTGCTGGTCGGCCCATAACCGCCAATCCACAAATTGTAGGCATAATCGGTGTAACCGACTACGGCAGGATCGTCCGTTGTTGCTCCAGAATCGCTGGGACACTGTAAAATTTGAATACTTTTCACATAGGGTTGAATCGAATCTGCCCAACCTACGGGGCGAGCGGTGCCGATTCCTGCTATGGTGGAGTACATGGGATAGCGTTCATCATAATCCTGCGTGTATTGTAGAATGCCCAAGCCGATTTGCTTCAAATTGCTCTGGCAACTGGCCCGGCGTGCATTCTCACGGGCACGGGCAAAAACCGGGAATAGGATTGCGGCAAGAATAGCTATAATCGCTATAACGACCAAAAGTTCAATCAGGGTAAAGGCTTTTCTCTTCATCTTTTCTTGGATCTCCTTAACATAACCGTGACTTTAACGGTTAAGGGTGCAGAATAACTTAACCGTTAAAGTCACAGTGTAATATACCACCAAACGTTAGGCTTTAAACATTTAATTTCCGTCAGGAGGAGAGGAGAAGGAGAAAATACCGGGTGCAAAAACGATTTTGCACCCGGCATGGACGGCTTATTTGCCCATCAGGTTGCGAATGATGAAGCGTTCCAGCGATTCGTAGTCACCGGCATCGACATAGCTTTGCCATTCCTGGCGATCGATGGAGTAGACCAAATCAACCAGGTCTTCGAAGATTTCCTTCGAATACTGCAGGTGCAGGTGCGAGTTTTCAGCCTTCTGCGTACGCATGGCCTTCACGTCGAGTCCGACGATTTCGCCTTTTTTACCATAGCCGTTGCGAACCAGCACATCGACCTGGTTGAAGGCCCGGCGCAAATCGACAGCACCAAACGATTTGTCCTGGTCATATTTCAGGCCATTCTGGTCGTTGAGATGGACACCCCACAATTTGTTGTGGAACATGGCATAGGCAAATTCATCCGAGGGATCGAGGCCCAGCAAGATGGCGTGAGCCGATTCAATGAGGATACCCACGCGTGAGGGATCGTTGGTCAGGTAGGCCATAGCCAGGAAGTGGCCAGTGGAAGGCATATACATCAAGTCCATCGGTTCGTTGGGCTTCATTTCGCCGAGGATTTTGATGTTCTTGTCATAATCGAGTAGCTCGTTGCACCATTCGACCATGTACGAGAAAGAGGCGAGCGCATCTTTGCTTTCGCGAATGTAGGTGCCTTCACGGGCAGGCCACCATACGATACGGTCGGTTTCGAGAACCCGTGCTACGTCGATGTTGCGCTTACCACGTTCAACAGCCCATTTACGGTTGGCGGGGTCGTTGCTGGTAACCGGGCCATCGATACCGCGGGCATCTTCCCATAAGCGGGGAGCGCAGATTTCAGCTTTCAGGCCGTGATCGTCCAGCAGCTTCTTGACTTCCTTGGCCCGATCTTCACGCTGGCTGTCGGAATATTCATCCGGCACGGCGTCATCGTCGTGGAACTGGATGTAATCGAAGCCCAGACTTTTGAGCAGTTTGAGCTTTTCGACGAATTCACGGTCGGGACGCACGGGAGGGCCGAAGGGATCGGCACCTGGATGCAGGTTCCACGGACCGGCGGAAAACTGAAATTCGTCTTTGCGAGTCCAGTTGGCTTGGCTTTGCGACATCGTTAATTTTCTCCTTACTCTATACAAAGATGTGCTGCGGCGTTACGGCAAGTCCAGCGTAATGGTGGTGCTGTTGCCTGCAGCGTCGAAGACGCGCAGTTCAAACTGGTATTCAGGTTTGGGTGTGTCGCTTTTAGCTTCAACAGTAGTGGGGGTTGAAACTGTCACTGCGATAGCCTCCTCCTCGCTTTCCTCGGTTGAACTGGAGGGGATGAAGAGTGAAGAAATGAGTGCCGTCAAAGATTCTTGGCGCGAATCAAAAATGCTGTCGGACGCAGAAACGGCACGCCAGACGCCATCTTTGGGGGTGGCTTTAGGTTTTGGCGTGGTGGCAGGAGTTGTTGCGGGCGTTGCAGGCACTGCCGGTGTGGCAGGCTTTTCGGTTGTGGCTGCAGGGGCTGCAACGGCAGGTTCCTTTTTAGCTCCATCCTCTTCTTTTTTCTTCTTGAGGGCAAAGCGCCATTCCGCTCCCGAGATTGGCGAGGTGGCATCGTTGGCCGATGCAATCAAGCGCCAATTATCGCCATCTTTAACGAGGTTGGCTTCCACGACGGGTGCGGTGTTGTCGATGGTGAGAGGCAGACTAATGGCTTCTGCGGACTTGGGATCGTCGGCATTGGCGAGGGCATCGTCTACCAAAACACGGACACGGTAGATGCCATCGGTGCTCTTCTTGGTGTCCCAATCGACACTCATCGTTTTCAGCCCTTTCTCGCCAACCTGCTTCCAGGTTTTTCCGTCGTCGGACGAAACCTCGACGTTATATTGCAAAGTATCGTTGTTAGGATCTTTACCGTTCCAGGTGATCTTCTTGGTGCCGTTCCAGAACGTGCCGCCTTGCGGCAAGCCGATGGCCACATCGGGCGCACTATTGCCGGCGCGATAGATCACTTCGACACGGGATACGAACGGAGTTTTGGTAGAACTCTCCGGCGACTGCTGGACGCGCACGCGGTATTGCAGGTAGCGTGCGGTCGGGGAAGCGATGAAAAGTTCGCCCAGGTCGTTGGAACGAGTGGCTTGCCAATCGCTCCATGAGGCATCAGGCTCGGCAGTATTGCCGGAGCGGGTTTCGATACCGGCATCCTGGCCGATGAAGCGTAGCGTGCCCCAATTCACCTGGCTTTTAGAATCGAAGACAGGTGAGGTATAGGTGCCGGCATTGTCGCTGGAGAAATTAAAACGATAAGCACCGCCGCCATTACCAGTGCCGACCAGAAGTGCATCCTCGACCTGGGCCAGTGAAAGCGCCTGGCGCTGGTCGGGTTCGAGAACACGGGCTACACGGGTGTCGCTGGTGTTCTGGCCCGGCTGCACCTGATAGACGACACCGCTGTCACCGGTCGCTGCATAGAGGTTGCCGTCTTCAAGGCGTTCGATGGCATACACTGCTTTTTGCGGTGAAGGGTAGAGGGCTTCGACTCCGTTGTTTTCGCTCCAACGATAAATCGTGCCGTTAAGCGAAGTGCCGAAATAGACTCCTTCCGGCGCTGCGGCTACGGCTAGGATTTCGCTGTTAATGGTAGTTTTGGCATCGCCTGCCTGCCATAATGCGTCGAGCTGTTTGCTACTCTGGTTGTAACGATAGAGCACGCCATCGCTACCGGTGCCCAGGAAAATCTCGTCGCCACGAACCGAAACAGCGCGGATGTGTTTTTGTGGCACGGAGACGACTTCATATTGTGAAATAGCAGAAGTGTCTTGCGAGAGACGAGTCAGGTAGGTTTGAGCCTTCCAAAGCGCGGCATCTTCAGTATCCACACGCAGGAGAGCGCCCTGCGTACCACCGGTTGCAAGCAGCAATTTACCCGGTGCGTTGGCCTGAATCGACCACACAAAGTTTTGCCTGGTTTCGAGGACACCAGGTTGCTTTCCATCTCCTGAAAAACGCAGCACTTGGCCACCTGGCGCAACCGCTGCATAGAGCCGGTCATTCGCATCCGTTGCCAACGCCGTCACGGCGACGCCGTTGCCTTCCCAGTAGACGGTTTGTTTACCGGCAGCGTCTACTTTCAGGATACGCGCTTTGTTATTGCTAAAGAGTCCGGTGCCCAGATAGGTGTTGCCCTGTTTGTCACCGGCGATGCTCCAAACGAACGGCTCATTAGTTTGCGCAATCGTCTTGATAGCCGGGGAAACCCGAATCTCGCCGTTGCTGGTGACAAAAGCGCCATCGAACTTGCCTTTCAAGAATTCCGCGACGCCAGTCTGAGTCCACGATAACGCGGGACGCGCCACGCTCTTACCCGCTCCAAAAGCCGGAGTTGTCGGTGTCGGGGTGGGCGTCGGTGTTGCAGTCGGTGCCGGAGTGGCTGTGGGGGCAGGAGTTGCGCCGGGTGTCGCTGCAGCAGTGGCCGGAGCGGTCGGCTTAGGTGCAACTTGCTGTTGGGGCTGGGCTTTTTGCGAGTGCGGCTCAAATTTGGCGTTGCTCTTGATGACCGCTTTCAACAGTGGCGGCGTGGCATAGAGTTCATCCCAGGCTTTGCCGTTATCGAAGTCGCCCCAGCGTCCGTTAACGGGTGGGGTGGTAAAGGTTACTGTCGAGTTTTCGCCTTCTCCTGCATTCTCATCGCTGAGTCCAGGGAGGGCGGGAGCCGGATTTTCGCCGGGAATCGCCGGGGTATCGGCAGCCTGTCCGGCATCGGCTTCTGCTGAGGCGGGCGAGGTCTGGCCGTTGCTGTCGGCGCTTTCAATGGGAATCGTCAATACCTGGGCACCGTCGAGCATATACGGTGTCGTCGCGCGTCGCACTTCCACTTCATTAAAGGCTCCGACGTTGGTGGTGCGTGCGCTGCCCATCAGCTTGGCCCAGCTTGGTGCCGGATTGGCGATCTTCTGATCGCCGACCTGCAAATAGGCTTGTGTGGTGGAGGCTTGCACCATCAACTCGTTAAAGGAGCCGACTTTATTCCATGCCGTGATGAGTTCCCGGAGATTGGTGGGGTCGGGTGGAGCGCCGCCGACACGCACCTGTAGCGGCCAGTAATTAACCGAAGCTGCTGCCGCCAAACGCAACATTCCATCGGGCGTGTTGGCAGGAACTGTGAAATCGAAACTGCGAGTGAGCGGTTTATTGGGCGCACCTACCGGTTCCAACACCACGTTGACGGTGAAAGTTTCCCCGGCTTTGACTTTATTCTTATTAACCGTCATCGCTTTTACCAGAGCGATATTACGGCCTTCTTCGACATCGACTTTCAATTCGACACGCTTAACAGAGCCGCGTGTAAATTCGTTCGATTGTGAAATCATGAGCGACTGCGTGAGGTCGAGCAGGGCGGCTTTGGTAACGGTGTCGCTGGCATAGAGAACGTTGGACCGAATGACCGGCGGTGCGTTTTCAATATCCAGACGCATATTGACCCGCACCATCTTGTCGGAAGTCGTGCCGAGTTTGGTCTGAATCGCTTCCGAAGCCACCATCACGATCAGTTGCGGGGTGAGAATCGGGTCTTTCATCACCTGCACCTGGTAGGTTTTGGCGATGTTGCGAGCCGCTTCGTTGACCGTGACCCTCATCGGAATGGTATCGGCTTTGGCGTGCAACGTGCCGCCAACGGCAAATTGGGTGTCTTGCTGCACGGCTCCTGCGACTGCAATGGGCGATGCCAGCTTGAACGAGCGCTGGTAGGAAGGGAAAAATTCGTGGACGTAGGCCGAAGTGAGAGGCAGGGAGGAAGAACCCTGGCCGAACATCGGGTGGCCAAAACCCAGAATGCGGTTGCCCCAGCGGAAGGTTACGGTGCCAATTGCGGTTTGGTCCATATCGCCGGAGACCAATTGCACGCCCATTGCCGAACCGGGCGCAATCGGTGGAGCTGGCACGGTTTTCTTGGAAGAAGGCCCGATGACCGGTGAAATCTGATAAGGCTCGAACATCTGCTTCAGCAGCGGCATCGAGCGTTCGGAAAAACCGGAAACCTGCAAGACGGTGTTTACCGGGCGCATCGTCATCGTTGCACCGTCGCTTGGGCCGTGTAGTGCCTGACGTTTATGATCGCGCGAAACCTCAACCTTGGCAATGCGACGTCCTGCAATCGATAACGGCGTGTTTGGCTTGTAGGTTGCTTGTTCGCGGGTCAGGTTGAGCGAAGGAGGCAGCAGGCTGTCCAGTGCCGATACACGCGGTTTGGCACGCGCCGGGTCGGGCAGGGAGGTCTCGATCATTTCTGTGATCGGTGTGACACCTCCAATCGGTTCTTTCGGGAACGGCCAACCGAGCGCGATGGCACCCAACATTTTGCCGTTGATATAGACCGGGCTGCCGCTCATACCGGCGACGATACCGGAGTTGCGTTCGACCACCGGGCCGCCCAGCACTTTGATGAGAACGATATCGCCGCCACCTTGCACACGCTCCAAGGTCCCGAGAACGACGATGGGGAATTTCTCGATCTTGGTGCCCTGGAATACGCTCAAGGCATAGCCCATCATGCCGCGTTTGACGCTGCTGGAACGAATGATGCGGCCTTCTTTAAGAAGTTGATCGACAATGGCGTTGGCCTGGCCCTGGTTTTCAGGAGGAATTTGGAGTGAAGGCTTGGTTTGAGCGGTAGCCGGTGCGCCGTTAATAATAACGGTAGTGGCCACCAGTGCCTTGGCAAAAAGTGCGTGGCGCAAGAAACGACGATACATAAATGTACTCCGTTACAAAGTGGACTCAAGAGACATAAAAAGATGTCAAAAGCAAACGGGGGCACTCTTTGAGCACCCCCGTGAAAGTGTAGCAAAACTATAACAGCACGCGCGTAAAATTATCAGCGTCGCAGACGCGATTTGGCGTCGTCTTGTAAAACGTCGCGCGCGCGTTTAATACGGCGTCGCAAAATGAGAAAAAGCATAATCACACAAGGTGCAAGCAGCAATTGCCACCAGGGTGACAACGTCTCTTTCGCGCGCCCGGCGGCAATCCAGGCCAGAAAATAAATCCAGACGCAACCAAAACTGGCAGCAATAACAATCGTCTCCCACAGGGGACGAGGCGCAATCGGCGGTAGATCGCGTTGAGGCGGCAATTTCATACCTTACAGTTTATAAGGTTCAGCCAACTTTGAATCGAGATTGCATCAGGCAATAGCCCGTGCATCGCTGTTATGTGAAAACGAAGTCTGGTGCATCGCCGTTTCCTGCAGGGAAGCGTGGCGCTTCAATTTCTTCAATGCCATCTTCTCAATCTGCCGAATCCGCTCGCGAGTCAACTGAAGCTGCATGCCCACTTCATCCAGAGTGCGGGTTTGTCCGCTGCCATCGAGGCCATAACGCAGTTGCAGCACTTCGACTTCGCGTGGCGGCAGGCATTCGAAGGCCCGTTTGAGTTCTTCGCACAGGGCGGCATGGGCAGCGATTTCCGGCGGGGAAGCCGCATAATGGTCTTCGATATAATCGACCAAAGCCGTATCGTCCTCATCGCCCACCACGATATCAAGCGACATCGGTTCGTTCATTTTGTCGAGGATATCTTGCACTTTGTGCTCGCCGATGGAAAGGTGCGAGGCAATTTCCTGGCGGGTGGGAGTGCGCTGCATTTCCTGGGTAAGGTGAGCGCGCGCCCTGTCTGTGCGTGATACCGATTCGACCATGTGAACCGGCAAGCGGATGCTGCGGCCTTGTTCGGCAATAGCACGCATCACGGCCTGGCGAATCCAGTAGCTGGCGTAAGTGGAGAACTTGTAACCCTTACGGTAGTCGAATTTTTTGACGGCACGAATCAGCCCCACGCTGCCTTCCTGAATCAAGTCGGCAAGGGTGAGAGAAGAACCGGCAAAGCGGCGGCACTTGCGCGAGATATTGGCCACCAGGCGCAGGTTTGCTTCGACCATTTCGTTAAAAGCAAACAGGTCGCCTGCTTCAATGCGCTTGGCTAACTCGACCTCGCGTTCACGCGTGAGAAGGGGATACTGCTGAACCTTCTTCCACCATAGCTTGAGCGAGTCCTCATCGAAGAAATCGTCTCGCGAAGGAGTCGATGGCCCTGAATGCTCCGTCCCTTCTCCGTTATATGTACCGTAGCCAATCGTTCCGTCCTGGGCATGATTGATTACATCGCCGGCTCTTTCTAAAACGTCTTTCATCGAATGTGCCTCCTGTCGTGGTGTGGTTGCAAGTTGAAAGATTTTTTAGCTTTCAACGCACGGACAACGGTACGTCGTTTGAGCTGTCTATTGCTTCTGCTGTTTCTATCGGGTTTTCGACCCACCAGAATCCATCGCTGGCGAATTCTTTTTTCCAGATAGGAACGGTTTGCTTAATGCGATCGATGGCATAGCGACAAGCTTCGAATGCGGCATCGCGATGAGGTGCGGAAACGGCGATGGCGACTGCAGTATCGCCGACTTGCAATTTCCCAATACGATGTGAAGCGGCACAACGGACATTCCACCGCGCTTCGACTTCGGTGACGACACGAGCCATTTCCCGCTTTGCCATGGGGGCGTAGGCTTCGTATTCCAGAGAAGTGATGGTGCGTTCATGCCCGGACGTGTCCCGGGAATGATCGCGCACGATGCCTTCGAAAGTCACCAATGCGCCAGCGCTGGAATGGTTAACGCATTCGACAACGCTCGTAAGAGAGAGTGGTGTGTCTGTAATCGTGTCAATCATAGGGAGCGAAATAGTCGCAGCTCTTAAATCCTAAATCAGGAATTTTAAAGACGTGCGCATATTCTTCCCCTTTTGAGGACACTTATAACGCTATTTATAAAAAATTTTTTCTTGACAAAAAGAATTTTTAAATATAGCCGCCAGCAATAGGAGGTATAAGCGCGATTTCATCGCTGTTTTTGACCGGGGTTTGAGGGGTAGCGTATTCTTGATTTACCGCTACGCGCAGGTGGGGTAGCCAGGGAGCGACCTTTGGAAACTGCTCTGCACATGCTTCCAGAAGATCGGCTACGTATATTGTAGATTGCGTGGTTTGTGGAGAAACCGTTACTTCTATGTGATCGACGCGCAAGGCATCGCGCATACCGCCGAACAATAAAACGGTGAAGATAAAGCGAGTGCGGTCGTTGGCGGGTTGCATAGTCAATGGGAATTACCGCTCGGAAATTTCCGAGAGAAAAACTTCGCGTCCATCTTCATCACGGCTACGGATTCCGGCGATCACGAGCTTCATGAGTTCGATGGTTTCGGTAAACGGAAATGGACGCTGGCCGGTTTGCACGAAATCGACGAAGGAACGCATCTGGGCTTTGAAAGCATAAAACGTATCCCCGGACTTCGCCTGGGCATAGCCTTGTGTGCCGCAAAGCGAAAGAACTCCCAGGCCGCCCAGCATATCCTGATGCGCGGCGACTACGATATCAGCACCGCATTCATGTTTGAGATGCACGACGTTTTGTTCTTTGGTTCCTGTGTTGCGTGCTGAAATAAAGCCGGGGCCAAAAACAGGATACATGCCTTCCAACGCGTGAATGCCGTATTTTTCCCATGATTTGCAAGTCGTGATAGAGGCGAAGCGAATATCACCCAGATTACGCGTAGAGAGACGATATGGCAGGAATTCCTTGGTGTAACGCAATCCACTCGAAGAGAGAATTTTGGCTCCTTCGTCGTACCACTTCACAAATGTTTTCAGGTCGGCTTCGTTATCGCACATCGGTTTATCGATAAAAACCGGTAAACCAGCCTCAATAAAAGGCCGGGCACGCTCGACATGCTGATAGCCGATATCGGTAGCGATTAATACTCCATCGACTTGCCCGATAACATCCTCGGCGCGTTCAACAACATTAGGCACCAGGGAAGCACGTGAAACCTGTGGTGCATCGGCCGGGTCGTCTGTCCATACATGGGTGATGCGGGCGTTGAATTCCCGGAATTCGCTCTCCGGCTGTTGGCCTAAATAAGCCGGGATGCCTGCAAAGGGGCAATTGCTCATGGCTTCTTTGTCGTAGCCGTTGAAAATTGCACTCCACGAGTAGGGGTGGCCGTTGCCTTCAGTCATGCCCAGCATAGCAAAGCGGAGGGGAGAGGAGGAGGAAGAAGTAGTCATAGGAATTCCGCTGGCCATTATAACATGCGGCAACGTTTTCCTCTTGCATTTAAGCCAATAAAACACCGATAAAACCAAGGTGACTTTTCCTATTTCCTTGTAGTGCTATAAACTTTCCCATAATGATCGCCACTCTCCGCCATCGTGTTGGCGAAACGATTCAGGATCGTTATGAAATCGAGCAAGAATTAGGTTCGGGCGCTTTCGGCACTGTTTATAAATGCCGCGACCTTGAGCTGGGCACCACCGTGGCTCTTAAAGAGATGCACGTGTTGGATGAGCCAGATACCCGCGACGATGAGCGGGCACGAGCACTGGAGTTGTTTCGCCGCGAAGCGACACACCTTTCCAATTTGCGTCACCCCAATATCGTTTCGGGCCATTACCAACCTCACAACGGCACCTGGCTGGCATGCCCGGTGTGTGGAGAATCGTTTCGAGGAACTCCCACTTGCCCGGTGCATAACGCCAAACCCATCGTCATCAAGCAGCGTAATTATCTGGTAATGGAATACTTGAGCGGCCCCAACCTGGCTCAAGCGGCTCAAATTGCCGGTGGAATTCTGCCTCTGCCGGTCGCTTTGCGCCTCATTAGACAGACTACCGAAGCCCTCAAGCAGGTGCATGCGCGTGGATGGGTTCACCGCGACGTCAAACCGGAAAACATTCGTTTGCGCACCGAAAGAGACGATGCCGTGTTGCTCGATTTCGGCATCGCCACCGAAAGTGGTGCAACGGGAGAATTCACCACCCGTGCCATTCGCCACACTCAGGGCGGGGGAACGTTGGGCTATGCGCCTGAAGCTCCCGGTGAACGGCGCAATCCCGATGCACGCAGTGACATTCACGCTTTGGCCATGACGTTGTATCGTCTTATCAGCGGACGTGATCCGCAAGAAGCCGACGAACTGGCGCAAATGCGTAAATATCCGCCCAGCAGTTTTAATCGGGCGATTACGCCCGGATTGGATAAATTAATTCAGGCATCGATTAGTGCCAATCCCGACCTGCGTCCGCAAAACGCAGATGAATTTTTGCGGGCATTGGATGCGTTGGAAAACCCTGTTCCCGGCCCTCAGGATAAACCCAAAGCCGTGCCTGCTACGGTAACACAACCAGTGCGCCCAACCCCGGCACTGCCCAGCTTGAAATTTTACGCCGGGGAAGAGCCGCATACCGTTGAACAACTCATTGAACTTTGTGAACGCCGCCCTGCTGAAGCGCGGGAATATCTTTATTCCGGCCATCTGGAAACCTGGTTAGCCAGCCGCAATAGCCTGGAGTTGGCCAGGAAGGCACGCGAGATTGCGCAGCGTTATCACAAGCGTGAGCGTGGATTGGAAGCCTGGCTGCAATCGACCGGCAGGATACAGCCTCCCAGACTTTCGGTGAGTCCAATGTTTCTGGACTTCGGGATTGTGGCACCGGGGGAACAGCGTGAGTTGGATTTAAACTTGCGCAACCCCGGCCGAGGATTTCTTTTCGGTATCGTGCGTTCGAGTCATCGTAGCGTGCGAGTTCCTTCAGAATTTGATGGGAATAACGCGACGCTGGAAATCATGTTGGATGCAGCGCGCATGGACGATGGCGAATACTCCGGCGACCTCACCATCGATTCCTCTGCCGGTGAAGTGCGGGTGCCATTTCGGTTTACCGTGGCAGGTTCACCGCGTGGCAGCTCTGTCGGTGGTGTGGCACTGTGGTCGGTTTTAGGTATGTTGGGTGGGCTGGGGCTACGCACTCTGCCGTTTGCCTGGACCAGCCCCAATCCTGGCTGGAACTGGATTACCGCTTCTCAACTGGTACCGTGGAAATGGAGCGGGCCGCTGTTTGGCATGAGCCTTTTTTTGGCGTTGTGTCCTTTTATTGCGGGCGAGGCGCTGCGCCGACGGAGTTGTTCGACCTGGTTTTCATTAACGATGTCGGCACTGCTATTAGCAGGAGTCTTCGGTTTGATCGGCGATAGCGTGCTACGTAGCGTCGATGTGATGCTACGGCCTTTACTTTTCGATCTTACACGCAACTGGGCCGCTGGCGGCTGGTTATTTGTAGGCGGGGTGCTGGGTGCGATTTACGGGACGCTACGCCAATGGAACCTCATCTTTTCCAGATACCTACCGCAAATTCTCATCGGCTGGCTGGTTTCGATGGCGTTAGCCTACGGCCTATTGGCCGGTGTGCGCTTTTTGCCCTCATAACTCCAGGCCGAGTTGCCTTGCTCCGGTGGCAAACTCGCTCATCCGGACGTTGCCTTTATCATCGAAGCCCACGCCTTCTTCTTCCAGCAGCTTGCGCTGTTTCGATGAATACTCCGGTGTGCGTTTACTGATGGGCAAGTTTCCGTTTTTTCCCACCACGCGCCACCACGGCACGTCGTCGGGTATATTTTGCATGATGCGTCCGCAGATATAACCGGAGATCGGTGGTGAACATTGTGCTCCGATAGCACCATAAGACGATACGCGGCCGCGCGGAATCGCTCGCACCAGCGCATAGACCTGTTCTTCGATGTTCGTATTCTCTGCCGCGTCGTTCATGCTTGTCCCATGATAGTGGCGATGAGTAATGTAACGGTCAACGCAATGAGGATAACGACCGTCGTCCAGGCCACACTGTTTTGTAGTTTATTATTAGCCCAGTCTCCCATGATACGCCGGTTGTTTACCAGGCAGAGCATGAAGATGAGAACGATGGGAAGCAACATTCCGTTGACGAACTGTGAAATCAACATCGCCAGGAAGAGGGGAACTTTGGGCATCAGCACGACCACGGCGCCCACGGCTTGAGTTGCGGTGAATAAGCCGTAGAACATTGGGGCTTCCTTGAAACTGCGCTGCAGGCCGATTTCCCAACCGAAAGCCTCGCAGTAGGTGTAGGCCGTCGCAAGCGGCAGCACAGCCGAGGTGAGCAGCGAAGCGGAAAGCAGGCCGGTGGCAAACAGCACCAGGCCGATGTGCCCTAATGGGATGGAAAGCGCGCGTGCGGCATCGGTAGCGTCGTGAATGGATACGCCCGAAACGTGCAGGGTCGCTGCCGTACATACGATGAGGAAGAAGGCGATGGCATTGGCGGCGAAGGTGCCTGCGTAGACATCGGCTTTCTGATAGCGGTATTCGCCGATATGAATGCCTTTATCGACCATGCTGCTTTGCAGGAAAAATTGCATCCACGGCGTCACGGTGGTGCCGACGAGAGAGATACAAAGCAGAATGAAAGCAGGAGAGCGCTCAATTTGCGGAGTGACGAGCTGTGAAAAAATATGCCCCCACTGCTGATCGGGCGGCTGTTGGCCCACGGCTTTGAATGCCGCCACGACGTAAGTGACTTGTACCAGGCAAATTACCAGGAAGATGCGTTCCACGATGCGAAACGGACCGCGTGTCACCAGCAGCCACATCACCAGTGCCGATAAAGGAACCGAGACGTATTTTGAAATATTGAACAATTCCCCGGCAGCGGCGATACCGGCGAAGTTGGCAACTGTGGTGGCGGAGTTGGCGATGAACATGACGCCAAGCGCGAATAATGTCCAGCCCACACCGTATTGCTCGCGAATCAGCTCTCCCAGGCCCTTCTGGGTGACGGCTCCCATGCGCGCCGACATCTCCTGCACGATGGCCAATACGATCGTAATAACGAAAAGCAGCCACAAAAGTTTGTAGCCATATTGAGCACCGGCTAATGAATAGGTGCCGATACCGCCGGCATCGTTACCCGCGAGCGAGGCGATGATACCAGGTCCCATGGCCGCCAGGTATAGTGCCAGCACGGTACGGCGGGGAAAGAGGCGACGCAGGCGCTCAAACCGCGAAGGAAGTGGAATTGTCGGTTTGGTGTTGAACTTAGACATAACGGCTCAGGAAACGGGCGGCTACTCAGTTATACTACCTTGGCTCATTTTAGTCACAGGACCCTGGTAAATTTAATGGGCATTTAAGCTTGTCCTGGCCAAAAGCAGTCTCTGTGAAGGCAGCATTTTGCCTGGATAACAGACTTTTTATGAATCAGCATTCAAGCAATAACGCTAATAGTGAAGCCGATGTGCTGTCGGGGCGTCTGGCGACCGGCACGTTGGCTCATGCGGCCTTGCCGGGAGCAGCATTTCATCCGGGCGAGTTCGATATTGAAGTTTCACAAACCTCATTAGCCGGTGCCGATGAACTTCTCAAGCGCATGCTTGAAGAAGCCTTGCGTGAAGTCGGCGGTAACCGCGCTTTTCTGGCCCTGGTCGATACCCTCTCCGGTGAACTGGCCGTCCGCTTTACGGCCGGCGAAGGCTGGACGGACGATAATCGGCGCTTGCGTGTCGTGGTTAAGGAAGATAAACGCGGTGAAGGCCGCCGGGGTATTACACGCCACGTTCTCATCAATAACCGAGCCTATATTTCCGGCAACGTTCTGGAAGACCCCTATTATTTGGGGTATTTTGACGATGTCATCAGCGAAATAGCCGTGCCGGTTGAGGCGATTGAAGGCGGCGCGATTGGCGTCATCAACATCGAAAGTACGAGTGCCGATGCCTTTGACGAATCGCATATCGTCATTTTGACCGAAGCAGCCCGGCGCATGGCGATTCTGGTGGCCATGACCGAACATCAATTGCGTGAAGAGGCGCTGATCGCCATCGGTAAGGACCTCAGCACTGCCGTCGATCTGGAAGTGTTGATGCATCATGTGGTTGAGCGCGCCACGAAAATTCTTCGGGCCGACGACTGCTCGCTTTTCCTGGTGGAAGATGAAGACAACGATTCCAGCAGCACCACGCTCGAACTCGCCGCCAGCTACGGAGCGCAGGCCAACGATCAAGCCACGCCTTCGGTTCGCTACCACATGGGTGAAGGACTCACCGGTTGGGTCGCACAAACCGGCAAAGTCATCCGCGTGGGCGACCCCCGCACCGATGCGCGCTGGAAGGGTTTGTTCATGGAAGCCCCGGCCGGGGAGATTGCCGCTGTCATGGCGGTGCCGGTGTGGAACGGGCGCGGTAAGCCTGGCGTTCTGCGAGTAATTCGGCGGCGTAAAGGTTCACTCTATTTTTTGCCGCAGGAGTTCACCTCTGCCGATGAAGAAGTTTTGGTCACTCTGGCCGGACAGTTGGCCGTTTCCATCGATCGCACGCGCTTACTGCGGCGTCTGCTGCACTCGGAGCGGATGGCGGCCTGGGGTGAGATGAGCGCGCGTAGTGCGCACATGATCGGTAATACCGTCTTTGGCATCAAAGGTCATCTCAACGAGCTGAACTACCTGCTTAACCAGGGTGGAGTTTGGGAAGGCGATAGCGAAGCGGATAGTAGCACTCATACACGCTTAAACGAAGTGCGCGGCCTCTCGGAAGATTTGACGCGTGGCATCTACCGCCTCGAAGCTATTCTCTCCGAGTTTCGCGATTTCGTGCTGGCAACCCAGTTGCATCTGGCACCGCATGACGTCAATCAAATTTTGCGCACCGTGACGGTCGAAGCCTTCCCGCGCCAGAGTAATATCGACCTGGTGCTGAACCTGGCCAATAGTTTGCCGTTAGTAGAAGTGGATGAAGCAAAACTCAAGCGTGCTTTTTCCGAACTGATCGAGAATTCAATCGATTTTCAACCCGATGGCGGTCAGTTGACGGTGCGCACCACGCTGATGGATAGTGCCCAGGCGCGTGCGCTTACCAAGACGGCCTGGGATGAAAAAGTGATTTTGGTTGAGTTTATCGATCGTGGTCCGGGCCTGAGTGAGCAAGATCGAGAGCGTGTCTTTACGCCGTTCTTTACACGCAAGGCCAAAGGCATGGGATTGGGGCTTTCAATCGTGAAGGGTATTGTGGAGGCGCATGGTGGTGCGATATTTGAGGTTGGAACTCAAGCCTCGGCCACGGCACAAGGCGATGGCCACGGCGCGCATTTCCAGATTTTATTGCCGGCGGCAAAAGGTATAGAAAACGAGACATCCAGAGGGGATTGATTTTATGGGTAAAATTTTAGTTGTGGACGACGAAGAGGATGTTCGCCATTCCATCGAACGACGTCTGAAGCGTGAAGGGCATGAAGTGACTATCGCCGGTTCACAGGCCGAAGCCGAGCAAGTGGTGGGCGCACAAGAGGTTCCCTTTGATGTTGTGCTGACCGATATGTTAATGGAAACACCGGCTTCGGGCGTCGAAGTTCTCAAGGCGGCACTGGCTCGTGACGTCTTCACTGAAGTGGTCGTGCTGACAGCTTATGGTAACGTTTCCAACGCTGTCGAATGTATGAAGATGGGTGCTTTCGATTACGTGGAGAAGAATATCCCCGGCGTGGATGTGTATGAACTCATCTGCATTAAAATCGAGCAAGCGATGGAGCGCCGCCGTTCGTCGATGTCGACATTGCGTCGTCTGGAACAATTCGCCCGTCTGCGTAATGGTGGGTTGGAAAACGTTTAAGAAGCTGTTTAATAAATGCTTCCCTTCAGCGTCTTTATCTTGTCGATCGGGCAATTTTGATGAAATCAACACAAAGACACGAAGGATTCACAAAGAAAACAAAGACTTTTGTGATCTTTGTGTCAACTTCGTGGCCTTTGTGTTAAATCCTAAACAGCTTCTAAGATCTAAAAGCCCTGTTATTTTATTTCGACAGAATTAATTTCGGCCACGCGCCATAGATAATCCCAAACGGTTTTCATCATAGCAAAGAGTTCGTGACTTTCGATGATGAGCACATAATTTTCTTCTGACGTGGAGATGATGGCTACCTTGTCTTCAAAGAGCACCATATTCACTACCTTGTCGTTATTGGGGAGAGAAATATAACGTGCGCGGCGGTAGTTTTCGTCTCCAGGTAGAATGAGAGGTTCATCGACCTCTTGCTCGCGAATACGAATCGCATTGGACCAGATTCGCTTTGCCACTCTCTTGCGCACGAAACTTTTGAGATAAGATTGGCCCACAACATCGATTAATCCTTGCATGGAACCAAAGTAGAAGTATTCCCCTGAAGTAATCTGCAACAGTTCGTTATGAAACCGGCGCACGCCGTCGGAACCCTCGTAATAACGCACACGCGGCTTGTGGGGTTGGCGATGGTAGAGTGCATTGAGTTCAGGCAGCGTTTCATCAAGGACAGCCATCTGGCGTTGCATGCGAAGTTGCAGGTTCTCGGGTGGGGTAGCCGTGAACAAGCGTTTGCTGTGGGAGAAGCTGACCACGGCCAACCCCTCTTCCACCAACTCATTCAACAGGCTATACGCCGTGGTGCGCTTGACACCGGCCAGAATAGCCAACTCGGCGGCGGGCATCGATTGCACCTTGAGTAGGGTGCAGTACAAACTGGCCTTTTTGTCGTTAAATCCCAGGATTTTCAGTTGTCCAGTGAGGTTCATGACGTAAAATTGTGTCGAAAAAAACCGACACTATTTTACCCTGAATTTCATTGACAGATGCAGGGAGCACGCTATGCTTACGGTATCCGGCTCTAAAATACGAGGTTATCGTCATGGAAAAATCAAATGTTCCCGTCATCATGGAAGGGTATCGAGAGAATCAGTTTCTTAACCGGACTGCGCAGGAATTGGAGCGGCATCGGTGGGAGTATGTATTAATGATGGTGTCGTCCGTAGCACGGCACACCGCGCAGCGAATCGAGGCCTCGAAGCAGTTGTTCACCGCGTTGGGCGGTTCTTCGTTTTTTCGTGGCGACTGTCATTCCCACACCCAGCATTCGGATGGGCGGGGCACCGTTGCGGAAACGGCAGAGATGGTCAAAGCCGCCGGGTTGGATTTTCAATTCGTGACCGATCACTGGGGCATCACCCAGGCGGCCGAATGCCGTGAACACGGCCTCTGGTATGGACAGGAACCTGGAACAGAATATCATCACATGCTGATTTTAGGTTTGGAACAGGCGTTTACTCCCCAACGAAAGTTCTTTGAAGACGTGGCGGCGGCAAAGGAAATGGGAGCAACGGTTTGTATTCCCCATCCAGGTGGATGGTGGCCGGATATGGTTTACACGTTGGAGCAAAAGCAGCAGTTGGAAAAGTTGCCCGATCCTTTCCTGATGGAAATTGTTAATGGGGCCAGCAATATTATCAATGCAATCGATTATACCGACGAGCTTGCTATTGAATGGTGGGATCACCTCCTGATGCTGGGCAAAAAGGTATATGGCATGGGCAATACCGATGCGCACGCACCGCATAGCATTGGAACGATATGGAATGGGGTATTTGCGTCGGATTGCAAGCAGGAACTGATTTTGAGCGCCCTTGAAGCAGGAAATCATTTCGTCTCCGAAGCTCCTTTAATCGAAATCGAGAATCAGGCGGGGCGCTTGACCTTGCGTGTCGCGGAGTCGATCGGCTTGCGACAACTCAAGGTCGTCGTCGACGGCAAGCCAACGCAAAACTGGCACTGGCATGACGATACTTTGGTCAGGAAATTTGCAGTGGAGTTCGATATTCCCGACCAGGCGCAAAAATACGTGCGGGTCGAAGTGACGGCCAACGACGGCAAGCGCGCCTTTAGCAATCCGATTTTCTTGACCTGACAGTAACGCCCCATGAATGTAACGGTGGTTCTTGTGGTCGCTTTCTCGGCGATGCTGCATGCCGGTTGGAATTTTTTAAGCAAGACACAAAAGCCTTCAGCCGCATTCTTCATGCTGGCGAGTAGTGCCTCTGTCGTTGTGTTATCGCCGTTGTATTTCTACATGTGGCCGCGCTACGGCCAGATTCCTCTGGAAGTGTGGTTATTATTGATCGCGACCGGCTGCGCGCAAGGCACATATTACATCGGACTTGCCAACGCCTATCGATTGAATGACATCTCGTTCGTTTACCCATTGGCGCGGGCACTGCCGGTTTTGCTGGTGCCCGCGTTCTGTTTTCTATTCGGCTACGGAAAACCCCTTTCCATATCGGCCCTCATCGGCATGCTGGTTATCGCGGTCGGGTGTGTTGTGTTGCCGTTTGGCGGGCGACATACATTCAGGCTGGGTAATTACTACCACCCGTCATTCTTGTTTATCTTTGTGGCTGCTGGAGGTACCACTGCCTATACGATCATCGATAGCATCGGCCTTGGCATCTTGCGGCGTGAGATGCGGGATTTTTCCCCGATTGAAGCGACCTTGTGTTACGGTTCGCTTCAATGTTTGTTCGTGTTGGTATTTCTCACTTTGTTTGTAATCGTGCGCAGAGAGGAACAAAAGACCTTCCGTGAGTTTCGAGGGAAAGTGTTGTGCTTTCCTGCCACATCCGGAATCATTTGCACCATCGCCTATAACCTGGTGTTGTTTGCCATGCAATACGCAGAAAACGTGAGTTATGTGGTTGCTCTTCGCCAGCTCAGTATTCTCGTCGGTGTGCTTTTAGGTGTGCTGATTCTCAGGGAAGAGAAAACCTACTATAAGCTGGTTGGTGTCGGGTGTATTTTGAGTGGTCTGGTTGTGACAGCATTTAATTAGAGAAACTTCGAGTTTTCAGGGGTAGCTTTTACGACTACATAGGCTTAACTTCAACACCAATTGATTGGCCGTTCAACTCAATGAACAAGCGTCCCATTTGATCGGCAACTACCTGGTGGTTGGTTCGAGAGAGAATGGAAGCATCGTTGTCGTTGGCGAACTGCGATACGCTGACGAGATGGCGTGAATTGGGGGCTACGCGATAATCGTCGGTACTTTGACCGTTGAATATGGAGATACGCACCGTGCCTTCACGCCCCGGCGTTAAGCGCCACTCGCTGCCACGAATAAAAGCAGAGCCGGTGTTGGGCCAGATGCGCAGTGAAATTTTCTGTTGGGAGTATTGGGCCACGTTGGCGGCTAATGCCCCGCCCTGGGCATGCTGAACCCGCACCGGAACTGGCTGCAAGACCTTCATCTCCATGCCGGGAACGAAAGTGTAGAGGGTGACCGGATGGTAGAACGTGGGACGAACGATAGACCCCGCAACGAATTCCTGGTGACCTTCCGGCAGTGGAGCTGTGCGTCCCGGTGTGGGCTGAGGCATTGCTGCAATGGGGAACAGGCACAAAGCGTTGCGCCACAAAAAGTATTCAGCCCCCGTGGTTTGCACCACGGCCGGTTGACCCGGGTTGGTGGGGACCAGTTGCGGAATAAACGGCGCGGTTGGTTCCGGGTCGGATATTTTAGGTTTGGGAGTTGCCGGGGCACCTGGCTTACCGAAGAGCTCTTCCAGTTCGGCAGGTGTCATAACGACAGGCGGTTCCGTGGAAGGTGCCGGAGTTGGAGAAGGAGCCGGAGCGGCAGGTGCTGGTGCCGGTTTTTTAGGCGGCGCATCCTGCTTGCCGAAAAGCGCTTCCAACTCTTCCTTCGTCATGACGACAGGCGCTTCCTGTTTAGAGTTCCCACCGGATGCAGGAGGTTCAGGCAGGAATTGACTATGGGCTTTAACCGTTGGGGTAAGAGAGGTAGGGCCGTTATCGGGAACGATACCCGGTGAAGTTGTTTGTTGTGCCTGCGGTTTATTGGAGAGCACGGCAGGCAGCGCTTGCAAAATACCGCCGCGATAAGGTGCGTTGGGTGCGGCATTGTGATTGAGCAAGGCAATGGCGTTCGGGAAATTGACGATCTGGCAGGTGAGTGCAGTGCCTTCAGGGGTTCCTGCCGGATTGGGGGTGAGCGCCGGGGCACCCACCATCGCAATCTCATTTTGCCTTGCGAACAGGTCGCCGTGAAACGTATCAAATCCCGGATGCCCCGGTCTCCAGAAGCTCCAAAGATGGAAAGGGGCATGAATCGAAGAGCCTTGCCCAAAGGGTCTGAGCGTGAGCCACGACCGATTTACTTTAAAAAGCGGCGTGTTGTTCGCGTTGCGCGCGGGTAATTTCTGGGTGAGGTCGAAGGCCAGCGCCAGGGGTATGGTCCCCGGTAGCAATTCACCGAATGTCGTGGGGCCGGCAAAGGCGGCTCCGTCGGGGCCTTCCCCCCAACTCAGCAATTTGGCTTTCGTGGCGATTTGAGTTGCCCAACTCGGGAACAAAGGATGAGGTTGTCCGGGTTGCAGATTAAACGAGACTGCCTGCAACGTGGTGGGAACCACTCCTAAGAGAGCGGTCAATTCCTGTGGGAGGCCGATAACGCGCCCGCCATTCTGGGTTGCGCCTATACCAAGGTCGCTGACGATAACGCCTCCGGCGGCCACATAGCTCGCCAACTCTTGCGCCATGAGAGGCGAAACCGAAAGGGCCTGCGGCAAAAGCACTGTACTATAGCGTTTGAGAGTTCCGGCACGAGAAGCGGAATAGGTGCCGCCGAGTTCGTCGGGAGAAAGAAAATCGACGTTGCCAAACATCGTGCCCCAGCGCAAAGCATAGGCTAAACGGTTTGGTTCGCCGTTCACCATATCTTCACCAAAACCATAGACGCCACGTGCTATGGTCGGAACATTGGTATTTTGTGCGTTTGGAGCCGCTGCCTCTTGTGCGGCAGGCGGGCGATTGACGCGGAGTGTAGCCCCGTCTGCCAGGGGAGTCAAAACAACAGCGACGGTTGCCGAAGGGGTTTGCCCCCAAAGCGCCGCCTGTGGCCCCTCTTGTAATCTTTGCAGGCTGCTGGCAATGGCATGACGCAAAGCGGGTGTGCGCGAGATATTGGCCCAGGAATCGAAGGCCAGGCCGTTTGCGCCTTGAGCCAGGGCGGCATCCATCCACGCCGGTGTCAGGCGAGCCAAGCTGTTTGAAGAGGCCTGGGGAAGATATGTCGAAAGCATGGGGACGGCCTGGAACCGGCCACCGCGCCTGGCGATATTAACCGCCTGTGGGTTGTGGGTGGCGAGGTCGGGTTCCATAATAGCCGGCGACATAGCTGGCATGGAAACATCGACACTGGCGGGTAGGCTAAGGAGCTGCGCATAGTCGGGCAGTTGGCCCGAATAAATTTTACGGAGCGGGTCGGCGTTGCGAACGATCGTAGCCCAGAAGTTCAGTAGATTGCGATAGCTGTCCCATTGAAACTGCGCTAATGCCAGCGATGCCGGATGAAAGGCAAAGTTATCTTTAGCCGTGCGCCGCTGGGCTTGTTGGATATAGGCTCTGGCTTGCCCGTCACCCATCGGGGCATAGGGCAGAACCGGACCACGCCACTGTTCGATAATCTGGCGTGTGGCTGCTAAAGTCACCTGTTCACGCGTTTGAAATCGCGTATTCCATTGTTGATTGAGCACGCCCAGAGCGCCGTAGTTTGCGCCGATCCAGCGAGTAAAGTTCTGGTTATTGGCAAAGGGCAGTGAGCGTGGATCGTCGGGCAGCATCCAGCCCAACAAATTGGGGGTGTCGCGCAATTGGGTGATAGCGCGTTGCGTCCAGTTCGCCCACATCACACGATAGGGGCCGGCATCGCCGCTATAAGCGTATTTGCTTTCTTCACCGGCGGGAGCGGGAGGAAGGCTGTAGATTATTTTGAGTTGATGTTTGGCAGCCTGATTGGCAAAGTTGCGTTGTGGTTGCAGGTCGGAAGCCACGATCGAGCCGTCAGCCGAAGGCTGCCAGAAAAGGCGGATTACAACCGTGTTGAAGCCGGTCCTGGCGTAGGCTTCCAACTGGCTTGTCTGGGTAATGCCATCGGCCCAGAAAATAGGAGGCTGGGGAGTAGGAGTTACCGCCTGAGCGAAGGCATGTTGGGGTGCCTGGCAAAAAAGGCCTAACAATAACGCAATTGCCAGGAATTTATATGCCCGATAATTTTTCATCCATCGTTTCACAACCACTTCACCATCCAGATTGAAAGTGCGTAAAGCACGCAAGGCGGTCCGGCGCAAACGACCAGCGTCAACGGATCCCAGGTCGGAGTGAGTATGGCGACTACGGTAAAGATGACAACGAAAGCGTGACGCCAGTAATCAATAAGAAAGTTGCGGGTAATCAACCCGATTTTAGTCAGGAATATCGTGATGACCGGCACCTGAAAACAGATGCCGAAGACCAGAACCATCTTTGCCAGCAATACGATACTGGTGCCGTAGGAAAAAGTCGCCGTGGTGCCGGGAGGCTGAAACATCAGGAAGAAATTGAAAAACAAGGGCGAAACGGCATAGCCCAGGGCGCAACCCATAAAGAAGAGGACGACGGAAAACGGCACCAGAATGACCGAAAAACGCCGTTCCGTGCCAGTGAGCGCCGGTTCGATAAAGCGCCACATTTGAAACAGGATATAGGGCATCGCCAGGAAAATAGCGGATACCAGAGTAATCTGGAAATAGACGAGGAAGCCTTCGGTGGGATCGATGGTGACGAGCTGGAAATTCACTCCATTCTTGGTCAGAGTGTCGCGAATCGGCCGGGCGAAGAATTCTGAAATTTGCTGTCCATAATTCCAGGTTACTACCGACGCGATGAGTACCGAGACGATACTGTGGAGAATGCGCGATCGAAGTTCTCCCAAATGCGACCACAAATCCTGCTCGCCTCCACGGGGAGCGTTTGGGTCAATGTCTGCGGGAGGCTCTGCCGGGACAATGTTGTTTGGAGTTTCGACGATTGTGACTTCTTCCTCGGCCTCGTCATTGTCATGATGATGTTCGTCGAGATTTTCCGCTACTAATGGCGCTAATTCAGGCACCAGCGCCGGGTCGGGCAACTCATCGTCGCTTCCGTGCCAGGTGGTCGAATCTTCCAACGGTTCACCGTAGATGTCGGAATGTTTTTCGCGGTAATCGTTCCAGGCGTCAGGGTTACCGATGCCCGAGCGGGGCACGGCACGAGGTGCCTCGGCAGTATCTTCTTGCGGTATAGGGTTAGGCACGCTCGCATCGAGCGGCGTGAATTCGGAGTCGTGAGTGTGCTGATTCATACTGAAACTTCGCTGTCTATATATTTTATCAGGGCTGCGCTACACTCACGCACATGGCAAACGTTACGCATTCGATTGAGGCTCTGGTTAATAAACACTGCCAGTGTGGTGAAAACCCGCTCTGGCATGAAGATGAGAAGAAGCTCTACTGGGTCGATATTCCCAACGGCTTGATTTACCGCTACGATCCACAAAGCGGTGAACACGAAACAGTATATGATGGCGATGTCGTTGGGGGCTTTACCTTTCAGACCAACGGACAACTCTTATTGTTTCGCGACAATAATATTGCCCTTCTGGAAAATGATGGTAATACGCGGGTGATTACGCGTAACATTCCGGGCGACACCGGACGCTTTAACGACGTATTAGCCGACCCGCAAGGCCGGGTCTTTGCCGGAACCATGGGCAAGGACGGCAAGAATAATGGCGGTTTGTTCCGTGTCGATCTCGACGGTAGCGTCACGCAACTCTGGGACGGCACCGGCTGTGCCAACGGCATGGGCTTTTCGCCTGATTTGAAGCAGTTCTACTGGACGGATTCTTCGGCAGGAAAAATCTTTATCTTCGATTACCAGCAGGAAACCGGGGAACTCACTAATCGCCGCACTTTCTATTCATCGCCCGAAAAAGGCGTGATTCCCGATGGCTTGAGTGTCGATAGCCTGGGTTATGTGTGGAGTGCGCAGTGGAATGGCTTTGGGGTGCGTAAACTTTCAGCTAACGGGGAAATTCTCGAAGAGATTAAACTTCCCGTAGGTGCGGTTACGAGTTGCATCTTCGCTGGCGACAATCTGGACGAGTTATATATCACCACCGCCGAAGGGCAGGCTCGTAAAGGGCAAAAAGTGAAGTTAAGCACCGCTGACGGCACACTTTATCGCGCAAGGCCAGGAGTGCAGGGGCAGAAGAATTTCCGTTCCAATATTCAAGTCGGCTGACACAGGAGAGGGTGCTATCGTGCCGGTCAAAATCAAGCGCGTTTATGAAGAGGCCGATAAGGCAGACGGAAAACGAATTCTGGTCGATCGCCTCTGGCCGCGAGGTTTGAGCAAGGAAAAGGCGAATATTGATTTGTGGCTCAAAGAGATAGCACCTTCTACCGAATTGCGGAAGTGGTTCAATCACGATGCACAAAAATGGCCGGAATTCAAGCAGCGGTATATAGCGGAACTTCAACAGAACTCTGCAGCGGTGGAGCAGTTGCAAGCGGCCATCAAGGAAGGCACTGTGACATTGCTCTACGGAGCGAAGGACCAGGAGCATAATCAGGCCGTCGCCTTGCGTGAATTATTAAAAAAACTTTAAAAATCGAAGAGAGTTTCTGCGCAATGTGCATGTCGTTAACGTGACGCGTGGGCCTCTTTCTTGAGCTGTCTCGGGGTTTGCATTAAGATACTTCCCCGTAATTTCAATTTTATGAACAACCTGCACGTTTATCCTGAATATGCGGCCCTGAGTAAGGCCGTTGCCGCGCGTATTGCCGAACTGATCAAGTCCAAGCCCAATGCGGTGCTGGGTCTCGCTACCGGCTCAACCCCCATTGGCGTTTATGCCGAGTTGGTGCGTTTGCATCGTGAAGAAGGCCTCGATTTTTCGCAGGTTACGACCTTTAACCTCGACGAATATCTGCCGATGCAGCCAGAAGCCGTTCAGTCGTATGTGCGCTTTATGCGCGAGCATCTCTTCGACCACATCAACTGCCAGAACTGGAATGTTCCCGACGGCACTCTTAAAAATGAAGAAGAGATTCAGGCCTACGGCGAAACTTACGAACAGAAAATCGCCGATGCTGGTGGATTGGATTTGCAGCTTTTGGGTATCGGCCGGACCGGTCATATCGGCTTTAACGAGCCGGGTAGTGCCCAAGACACCCGCACCCGCTTGGTCGTGCTCGATTCGCTGACTCGCGCCGATGCTGCCGACGATTTTTACGGACTGGAGAATGTTCCCGTGCGTGCCATCACTATGGGCGTGGGCACGATTCTGGGTGCGCGCGAAATCATCATGATGGCGACCGGGCCGCGTAAGGCTGCTATCGTGCAGGAAGCGCTCGAAGGAAAAATCACCTCCAAAGTGCCGGCCAGCTTCTTGCGCGAACATGTCAATGCGCAGTATTATCTGGACGAGCCTGCTGCGGCACACCTGGCGGAATATTCGCGTCCGTGGCGTCGTGCCAATGCCAACTTTAACGATTTCGATTTGCAGCGCCGTGCCTTGATTGCTGCTTCTCACGAACTCGATAAGCCTTTAGCCAAGTTGAGTGCCGAAGACCTGCAGCAGGCAGGGTTAGGAGCATTGGCACACCAGGTTTCTTCACTCGAAGCCACCATTCAGGAAGTAGAACGTGACTTGCAAAAGCGCATTACCGATGAAGGTAATTTGCCGCAAAACGCCAATATCTTCTGCCTTTCTCCCCATCCCGATGATGATGTCATCTGCTGTGGTGCCACGCTCTCGAAAATGGCCGATGCCGGTAACAAGGTCTATGTCGCCTATGGCGTGAGCGGTTCCAATGCGGTGCGTGACAAAGATGTGTTGGCTCTCTTGCGCGCCAATCATCCGCGCCTGATTTCTTATATCGAAGATAACGCACCTCCGGGCCAATCGACTCAGGATGTATTCGATACCATTCGCACTGAAATTTTTGAACGTGAACCCGGCGCGCCCGATTCCGTGTTGTTGCGTAACCTGAAGCGTTTGGTGCGTGAAGGCGAAGCCGGTGACGGCTGCCGCAAAATGGGCGCGAAGCCGATTTTCCTCGATTTGCCGTTCTATTACATTCGCGAACAGAAGGCCGCTCCGGTATCGGATGACGATGTTCAAATCATGCTCAAGGCTCTTCGTGAGACGACACCGCATATCGTGATGTTGACCGGAGAAAAGAGCGATCCGCATGGCACTCATGAAATGTGCGCGGAAGCGTTTGAGCTTGCAGCAGAAATTTACCTGGCCGAGGGCGGACAGCCGTTCGAGCGCTGGGAGTATCGCGGTGCCTGGGAAGAGTATGAAGTGTGGGAAGGCGACTACTTCTCCGTTTTTGAGAAAGAGTTGATGGAAAAGAAGATCGGCTTGATTCTCGATCACATCTCGCAGCTCGATCCGGTATTCCCCGGTTCGACCGATCCTCGTGAATTCTACGAACGTGCCCGCGACCGCAACCGTGCCAATGCCCGCCAGTTACAGACGCTGGGCGTGTTGCCGCCATCGCGTTCGTTCGCACCGATTTATGCCGAAGTCTTTCAGGTAGGAAAATAAAAGATAGCCGCGAAAAGGCGCAAAAGACACAAAATTGGGGAAACCGTAATTGGTAGGTGTTGTCCCTTCAGCAAATAGTCGACTAAATTTTGCGATTTTTGTGCCTTTTCGTGGCTATATAAATTGAAAAACATGCGTATTCTTGTCACCGGAGGTGGAACCAGCGGGCATATCAGCCCGGCGTTGGCTGTCATTCAAACACTCCGCGACATCGCAAAACGCGAAAGCCTGCAAATCGAGTTTCTCTACGTCGGGAGTAAAAACGGCCTGGAACGCGAGATTGTAACAGCGGCAGGCGTGCCGTTTGTCGGTATCCAGACAGGCAAGCTCCGGCGTTATTTTAGCGTCGAGAACATCATCGACCAGTTCCGCTTGCCGGTGGGCTATGCCCAATCACTCAAAACAGTGGCGGCTTTCAAGCCGGACGTGGTTTTTTCTACAGGTGGCTATGTGGCCGTGCCACCGGTTATCGCTGCAGCAACACTGCGCAAACCCATCCTCATTCACGAGCAAACCGTTCAAATTGGCCTGGCAAACCGTATTATTTCCCGTTTTGCAAATCGTATCGCGCTCAGCTTTGAATCGGCGCGCCAGGAACTGGCACCGCAACTGCGCGATCGGGCATTCGTTACCGGCAATCCGTTACGCCCGCTGATTTTTGGCGGCGATAGGAATGCGGCCAAAGTACTTTGCGGCTTTAACGATGGAGACGACAATTTGCCCACGTTGTATGTCACCGGTGGCAGCCAGGGGGCACGCATCATTAACCGTGCCGTCGAGGAAGTATTGCCCTCGCTATTAGGACTTTGCCGGGTAGTGCATCAGTGCGGTCGTCAGCCAGCCAACGATGAGCAGGATTACGATCGTTTAAAAGCTGTATCAGGCCAGCTTTCCCAGGAACTGCAGCAACGTTATTACGTTTCAAAATTCTTTAACGAAGAAATCAAAGATGTCTTTGCCCTGACCGATTTAGTGGTGGGGCGTGCTGGTGCCGGGACAGTGGCCGAACTGTGCGCACTCAAAAAACCGGCGGTGTATGTGCCGTTGGTCCCGACGGGTGGCGATGAACAAACCCGCAACGCACAAATGTGCGTAGACGCTGGTGCTGCGGTCATTATTAAGCAAGACGAATTGAACGGTGCCATTTTGCTGGAGCAGGTGCAGGCACTTCTCGCGGATTCCGCCCGGTTGCAAGCCATGAGCCTGGCTGCCAATGGCCTGGCTCGTCCCGAAGCCGCGCAGACATTAGCGCAAACCGTGCTGGAGATGGGCCGGGCGAAATAAAACCAGGTGTTTGAAACAGCTTGTAACAGACATTTGTGAGTGAATATGATTTGTGGTTGGCGTTATGCACTATACTGTTTAGCGCACAAAACACAGAGACAGTCGTTTTTTAGAAGATAAGGCCAAAACGTGATGCGAGGCATCACCGGCCTGATGGATATACAGTCGGAGACGGGCAGGAAAGGGGAACAGCGGCGCAAAGCATGGAATGGCTCTGCGATGTTGGAGGGTGCGTGTTGACGCCTCAATCTTTACTTTCCTAAATATTAATAGGTTTGCCTCGTCAACAGGAGGCGATTCCATAAAGGAGAACCATGGGTTCATTAGTCGTAGTTGGTGCGCAATGGGGCGATGAAGGAAAAGGCCGCATTGTCGATTTGCTTGCCGAAAGTGCCGATGTCGTGGCGCGCTTTCAGGGAGGCGCTAATGCCGGACACACAATCATCGTTGAAGGCCAGGAATATATTCTGCACCTGATTCCATCGGGTGTTGTGCGTGGCAAAACCTGTCTTATCGGCAACGGCGTGGTCATCGACCTGCCGACGCTGTTTGAAGAAATGGATGCACTCACGCAGCGCGGCATCAATCTGGAAGGCAAACTGTTCGTTTCCGACCGTGCTCATATTACGTTGCCCTATCACCGTTTGCTTGATGCTGCTCGCGAAGCCGCCAACCCGGCTCGCAAGATCGGCACCACGATGCGTGGTATCGGCCCCACCTATGTTGACAAAATGATGCGCATCGGCATCCGCGTGAGCGACCTTTTCGATGAAAAGTTGTTAGCCGAAAAAGTGGCTGCCAACTGGGAAGAGAAAACCCACGGTCTGCGCCACCTCACCGAAGAACAGCGCCCGCACCCCGAAGCTGTGGTAGCGCAGTATCTGCTCTTTGCCGAGCGTTTGCGTCCGTTTGTCGCTGACTGCAGCGTGCAACTCAATGAAGCTCGCCGCAATGGCGAAAGCATTCTGTTCGAAGGCGCCCAGGGCACCGGTCTCGATATCGACTTCGGCACCTATCCCTACGTGACTTCTTCCAATGCCACGGCTGGCGGAGCTTGCACTGGAACCGGCGTCGGCCCGACCTTCATCGACCACGTTTCGGGTATTGCCAAAGCCTACACCACGCGTGTGGGTGAAGGCCCGTTCCCGACCTTGATGGAACCGGAAATCGAAGAAGAATGCCGCCAGATTGGCCAGGAGTTCGGTGCCACTACGGGGCGCAAGCGCCTTTGCGGTTGGTTTGACGCCATGCTCATCCGTCACGCCGCGCGAGTTAACGGTTTGGGCAGCATCATCCTCACCAAGCTGGATGTGCTCGATTCATTCGAAGAGATCAAAATCTGCACCGGCTATCTCTATGAAGGCAAACCGCTCGATCATTTCCCGGCTTCATTGCAACAGTTGGCCGATTGCGAGCCGGTTTATGAAACGCTCCCCGGTTGGCAAAGTTCGACTGTCGAAGCCCGTCGCATGAGCGATTTGCCCGAAGCTGCTCGCAACTACATTGCGCGTTTGGAAGAAGTTTGCGAAGTGCCGATTGCACTCATTTCGGTAAGCCCGTCGCGTGAAGGCTATATCGCTCGCGATCAATCGTTGCTTAATTATCAATTCGACGCCCCCGGTGATGCCGGTTCGCCCGCCGAACGCCTGAATTAAGCACTTCGTTTGTGATAATAAAATAAGCGGTGAAGCGGAAATTTGAATTCCGCCTCACCGCTTTTTGCATGCCCGGTTTTCCCCACGAATGAAGCTCGAACGTCATTACCTCAACTGGCACTCACCGATGTTGCCTGCGGTTGCGGATTTCCTATTACAGCGCTTTGCCAAAGAGGGCGTCTGTGATTTGTCGCAACTTGTCATCGTGACTCCCAGCCGCCGCGCCGGGCGCCGTTTGCAAGAGCTTTTGGCCTGGCAGTGCCTGCAGTGGCAGGAGGATAATGCGAGCCATTTGCTGCTCATTCCTCCCAAGATCATTACCACCGGCCAGGTTCCCGAAGTGTTGCTCCGTAAGCAGGACAAAATTGCCGGTGAACTGCAAAGCGTTTCGGCGTGGACCAGGGCATTACAGGAAACGCCTCCCAACATACTGCAACAGCTCTTTGCCGAAATTCCCGTTGGGGACGATTACCTTGGATGGTGGTCGCTGGGGCAGGAATTGCACGAATTGCACCGTGAACTTGCCGCCGATGCTGTTTCTTACGATGAAGTAAAAACCTATTGCGCGACTATCGATGCTACCGCAGGAGCGCGCTGGGGCATCTTGCAGATCATTGCCGGGAAGGCCCAGGAGCATCTGCGGCAGTCGGGCTTTATTGATCGTGACGTTGCCATTGAACGAGCGTTACAGTTGCAAGATATCCAGAGTAACGCGACGATTATTTTGGTTTCCGTAGTAGATCTCAATCGGCAAGTGCGCCATTTATTGGAAGCATCCGATTGTAATATCATCACTCTCATCCACGCAGATACTGAAGAGGCTGAAGGCTTTGGTGAATTGGGGCAGTTGGTGCCGGAATACTGGCAGCATAAAATCGTTCCTCTCGATAATGGGCAAATTCATCCGGTCGAGCGCCCTATCGATCAGGTAATGGCGGTCAGCCATTTATTAGAGTCTTTGTCAGAAGTGCCCGGCGATTGCATTGCCATTGGTATGGGAGAGGAAAAATTAGCGCCCATGCTGGAGCGTGCGCTGGAATACAAGGGCAGGGCGACCCATCGTGCTATGGAAACCACCCTGGCACAAACAGCACCGCTGCGTTTAATGGCACTACTGGCCGATTTTATTGGCGATTCCCGGCCCCGGAAGTTCCAGTTGCTGGCTCTCCATCCGGATTATGCGCTTTGGCTTGAACGGCGCTTACCCGGTGCTTTCGCTTCTAAGGATTTGCAGACTCATATTGACGATTACCTGGCCCGATATTTACCTGTGCAAATGACGGCAACCAGCTTTAAGCTGCCGTCGGAACTCCAGCAAGTCCTGACATTGACGACGGAATTGATTTCTCTCGAACCGACGCAGTTATTACCGGTAGGAGATTGGGTTGCTTTAACACACCGCATTTTGGAGACGATTTACGAGGGCAATGTCTATGGGGAAGATTTGCCCGGCGAAAGCGAGCAGTTCCGGGCCTTTGATGCTCTGGGCGGCTTACTGGATGAAATCACCAAGCTGAGCGAGAGTCATTCGCTGCGGCCCCTCCTCTCTTTCAATAGCTTCATACGGTTTCTCGTCCAACTGGCGCAAAGTAAAACCTTGCCGCAGACAGGAGTTCCCGATGCGGTGGAACTCCTGGGCTGGTTGGAGCTTCATCTTGACGACGCCCCTATCTTGATGATTACCAATGTCAATGAAGGCCTGATTCCCGGCAATATACATGCATCGCCGTTTCTGAGTGATAGCCTGCGCAGCCGGTTCCATTTGCTGGATAATAACCGGCGTTATGCCCGTGACGCTTATCTTTTGACGGCTATTTATCATAGCCGCCAGAAGCTGGATGTTATTTTTGCCGGACGCTCTCAACAAGGCGACCCTCTTCAACCCAGCCGGTTATTATTTGCCTGCGCCCCCGAAACTGTGCGCGAGCGGGTGCAGCAATATTATCAGGAAGGTAATACGCCGCATGTTACCTCGCCGCCTTTTTTGAATTACGGCGATAAAAGCTATCTTTCGGAAATACCGCGCCCGGAGCCTCTACCAGACCCACTTTCCCGGTTAAACGTGACGGCTTTTCGGAGTTATCTGGCTTGTCCTTACCGCTTTTACCTGCGCTTCGTGCGCGGGTTGGAGATGGTGGGTGAAATTGCCATGGAAATGGAGCCTACGAATTTCGGCACGCTCCTACACAGCGTCTTAGATGGGTTTGCCAAGGATGTGCTCGCGGACCAGGATTGGAATCGTGCCAGTGAAGAACAGATTTCGCAACGACTGAACCAGTTATTGGATCAGGTCGCGATTGAGCAGTTCGGTAAAGCACGCATGGCATCGGTGGAAATTCAGCTTCATCAGGCGCAGCGGCGTTTGCAGACATTCGCCCGAAATCAAAAACGGGTTTTCGATGCGGGCTGGCAAATTCACCAGGCCGAGTGCAAACTTGAGTATGATGTGGAAGTGGATGCGCAGTTGTTTAATATCCACGGCCGGGTGGACCGGATTGATTTTCATCCGATTGAGGGCGCGTATCGCATCCTCGACTATAAAATCGGTGATAGCTTTCGCAAACCTGAGCAAACCCATCGCACCGGGCCAAAAAACGATAAACGTTGGACTGACCTTCAACTTCCTCTCTATCGCCTACTGGCGAAAAAACTCAGTATTCAACCCGCAATGACTCAAGTCGGCTATTTCGGGTTACCTGCGGATTTAGGGCACCCCGGTTTGGAAATGGCGGCATGGGGAGAAGAAGATTTTGCAGAAGCGCAGGAGATTGCCTTCTGGATTATCCGTCAATTAAGGCAGCAGATTTACTGGCCGCCCAGTGAAGATGGCCAGCCTTCGGGCGATATCATTGGCGCAATTTGCCGGGATGCCGATCCACGGGGAGGGCAAGGATGAGCACGTTATCCAGTAATATCGAACTGACTCGCAGCGCCATTCGAGCCTCTGCCGGTTCCGGGAAGACTTTTACACTCACCAATTATTACCTGCGCAGCTTGCTGAGCGGTTCGTTGCCTCAAAACCTTTTGGCGACCACGTTCACACGCAATGCAGCCGGTGAAATTTTTGGCCGTGTGTTACTGCGCTTGAGCGATGCTTGTGAAAACGACGAGAAATTCGCTTCGCTGAATCAAGAGCTTAAACTCAATTTGACACGCCAGCAAGGCGTGGAAAATTTAATGGGGCTTTGCCGCGCACTGCATCAGGTGCGCATCTCCACCATTGACGCTTTTTTTGGGCAGATGCTGCGCGGCTACAGTCACGATGTCGGCATTCCGGCTTCGATACAGCTCGTCAACGAAGACTCCCCCGAAGCCGTTCTACTGCAATATGAAGCGATTCGCTCGATGTTGGAAGGCAGCGAGCGGGAGCGGTTTTTACGCCTTCTTGACAGTCTGGAAAGTGGCCGTGCCAAACGCACGGTGACCGAATCGCTATTAAGTCAATTTAATAGCGCCCATGAACTTTTCCAAAACAGCCCGCAAGAGGCCTGGGAATCGGTGGCGTCTGCTAAGCGGGTTCTGAATGCCGTCGAGTTAGAAGTTGTTATACAGGGTCTTGAAAGGGAATCGCAAAATTGGGTAGGAGCTTCGGGCCGCATCAAACAGGAACTCATCCAAAAGGATATTGATAAGGCATACCAGGGCGATTGGCAGAAATTTCTCGATAGCGGTTTGGGGGTAAAAATTGTAAATGGTGAGGATTACTACAAGAAGCCCATTCCACCTGAAGTCATAGAGGCCTATTTACCGGTAATTAACCATGCTCAAGCAACTCTGCTTCAACAGCATTTAGGCCGCACCCAGGCACTGTACAGTGCCTTAGAAGAATACGACCAGCATTACACTCAATTCCGGCTGCGCTCGGGCATGCTGTTTTTCCGTGACGTTCCGTTACTGTTGGCCAGGCTCTTGCCGCAGCTTTCACCGGCGGAGATTGAGCATCGTCTCGATGCCCGGGTGACTCATCTGCTGTTGGACGAGTTCCAGGACACGACTCCCCAACAATATGCCATTCTCAAGCCGTTTGCCCAGCGCATCTCGGCGTTGCCCAGCGAGGAAGGTTTGTTCTTTTGCGTGGGAGATTTAAAGCAATCCATCTATGGCTGGCGAGGTGCCACGCCGGAAATTTTCAGCCGCCTGAAAGATGAATTTGCAGATGTGGTTTGGAACGATAGCAACCATAGCTACCGCTCGTCGCCGGTCGTCTTGCAAGCGGTCAATCAGCTATTCGAAGGCCTGCCGCAAAACCCGGTGGTCCAGGCAAAGTGTCCGGCAGTGGGGACGATATGGGAAGATTATTTCAAACCTCACACAGCCGCGCGACAAAATTTGAGCGGTTACGTGGAGTTGTTGCAATCGCCTGCCGATGATGGGGAAGCCGGGCAGGGTGATGAGGAAAACGGCGAGACTACCGGCAAGCGCAACCTCCACCTGGAATATGCAGCGCAGCAGGTCAAGCTCATCGCTAACCAGGCACCGGATGCAACGATCGGTGTATTGACGCGCAGCAATGGCAAAGCAAAGGAGATGCTGCACCTTTTGCATCAGTTGAATGTATCGGCCACAGGTGAAATTGGAGTCAGCATTGCCGATGATCCGGCCGTGGCACTGGTGCTTTCGGCGCTGCAATTTTCCCGGCACCCGGCCGATAGCGCAGCCAGATTCCATCTTCAACATTCACCGCTTATCGAGTTGTTGCAAAGGCAAGACGGGACAATGCTTGCAGGTCATGAAGCTGCCCGGGAAATTCGCAACCAATTAGCGCAAAAGGGCCTGGGAGCGACGATTCATTTCTGGGCCAAGTTGCTCGCTCCGCAAGGAGATACGCAAAGCTCCCTCCGCCTGGTGCAACTCATGGAATTGGCCGATGGTTTTCGTGGCGATGACAGCGCCCAGTTTATGGACCTGATTCGCAAACACGAAGCCCCGCAAGCAATACCGGCACGGGTGCAAGTGATGACGATTCACAAGTCGAAAGGGCTTGAGTTCGATGCAGTCGTGTTACCCGAGCTGCAAAACACACTGGGGAAGGCGGATAGTTTTCTGCTGTCGCGCGATCCGCAAACTCAAACTATCCGCAAAATCTGCGTGTGGCCCAGCGAGGAACTCCGCGCCAGCCAACCGGCTCTTGAAGCGATGTATCAGGAGTATTTCACCACCCGCATTAACGAGGCATTTTGCACCTTATACGTTGCGATGACGCGCGCCAGGCACGCCCTCTACATGATCGTTCCGCCGTTATCCTCCAGCAAAAACCGCTCGATGCAATTTAGTTTCGCTTCCATATTGCGTGCCGGGCTGGGAGGTGAAGCTGCATTGAACGATCCCGATTTCCTCACAACGCCGATTCAAATGGGCGATGAAGAATGGTATCAAAAGTTACCTGCTATGCAGCTTGCAGCGGTACAACCCAGAAAAGAGAATCCGCCATTTACTCTTTCCGGCCCGTTACCGGCAAAACGCCACCTTAAAACAATTTCGCCTTCGGCACATCATCGTGGCGTGCGCATGGGGGTTTCGCAATTATTGGAATCCAAAACATCCACTGCAGCAATGCAGCGAGGAGTGCAATTGCATCGTTTGCTGGAAGATATCGAATGGCTGGATGGCGTAAGTATTCCAGAGCAGGATTATTTATTATTGGAAAAGGCAGGTAACAGGGCTTGCTTTATGAAGCCTTCGTTAGAGCCTGGAGAACAGGTTGTAGTCTGGCGTGAACGCCCGTTCAGCGAGATTGTAGACGAGAGCCATATGCTGGGAGTTTTCGACCGGGTAGTTATTATCAAACAAGGGCACATCTATAAGAACGCGATCATTTATGACTTTAAAACCGGAGCGAGCGATACTCCGCTGCTGGCCGATTATATGCGGCAGATGGAAGAGTATCGTAAGGCACTATCCTACATGCTGCAACTTGAACCGGCGTCGATTACCTGTCAGTTGCAGTTCGTTGATAGCGGAAAGTCCGTTATTATTTAAACCAATCCTGATGATGACGGATGTTAATGGACAATCGGCATCATCAACGTTAGGTTGCCTCCCTGTTTCCTGTATTCTGTCTACCTCCCGGAGAAGAACAAAATTTCCGGGATTAGTATTAAACCATTGGAGAATATTTTTTGGCCATTCCATTGTTTCAATTTATTCACGCTGCCGATTTACATTTAGGTTGTGCTTTTAAAGGCGTTCATGCCGTCAATGAAACAGTCGCGAAAACCTTGCGCGAAGCGACCTATCTCGCCTTCGACCGTATCATTGCGTTAGCGATCGAAAAGCAAGTTGCATTTGTATTATTTGCCGGTGATATTTATGACCGCACGGAAAACAGCCTACAGCCACAGTTGCGGTTCCGTGATGGTTTGCAAAAACTGCATCAGGCAGGAATAGCTTCATGCGTGGTGCATGGCAATCACGATCCTCTCGACGGCAAGGCCCAGGCGCTTCAATGGCCGGTGAGTTGCCACCGTTTTCCGGTTACTTCCTCACCACCACATGTGATAGAGGTGGAAGGCGTTCCTGTCGCTGCAATTACCGGCATTAGTTACTCGCAGCGGGAAATGCCAAAAAGCCTGTTGGAATTTTACGGCCAGCCACATGCTTCACCTTCATTGCCATTGTATGCTGACCCATACAAGTCGCTCTTTAAGATAGGTTTGCTTCATACGAACTGTGGTGGAGATCTCTTGCATGGCAATTACGCGCCGTGTACGTTGGAGCAACTTAAGTCTCTCTCATTCGACTACTGGGCTTTAGGCCATATTCACAAGCCTGGTGTCTTGCATCCAGAACGGCCGGTAGTCGCTTATGCAGGGACGCCACAAGGACTCAACCCAAAAGAAACCGGTGAACACGGTTGCTATCTGGTCTCGGTCGATACCGAAAAGAACGCAACTCTGGAAGCCATTCCAACGTGCGAAGTGCTCTGGCAGCAGTTGCAGTTAGACGCACAGGAGTGGGAAAGCCAGGAGCAGGCTGTATCCGCGTTGGAAGACATTATTAGCCAAACCACTGCTTCTTCCGGACAGAGGAATGTTCTCTTGCGCGTGGAAGTTGTCGGGCGCTCTGCTTTACATTCCTGGCTCAACCAATCAGGCACCAAAGACGACTTACTCGACCGCTTGCGTTCTTTAAACCCGGTTTCCCCTTTTGTATGGACAGATCGTTTAACAGTTTCAACCCTGCCGCAAATAGACCTGGAATCACGTGCGGAGAGCGATGATATCATTGGTGAAATTCTTCGCCAGTCGAAAACGATGACTACCAGGGAAACACTGCAGGAAATAGATCAACTTTTTGGTCACACGCGAGCGGGGCGAGTGCTTGAAACACCAACGGAAGAACAGCTAAGTGCCTGGCTTCAACAAGCCGCACTGATGGCGGCCGGTGGCTTAATGGAGGGTGAAGAATTATGATTATCGAATCGCTCCATATTTCCGGTTTCGGCACTTTCCAGGATACGAGCCTCTCTTCCTTATCCTCGGGCATGACGGTCATTTACGCCGCGAATGGTTCGGGGAAAACCACCCTGCGCGATTTCTTGCGTGCTTCGCTTTTTGGTTTTCAGAAAAACGACAATCGTTACGAGCCGGTCGGCACGATGGCGCATGGCGGTTTGTTGCAGGTGCGCGACAAGACCCAGCAGGCATTCACGATTTATTTTGATGTGAGTCGTGGGCGCGCGAAAAGTCGTGTCAAATTACCAGACGGGCAAGACGGTCCGCCGATTGAAACTTTGCTCAGCGCGGCTTCTCCGGAAATTTTCAGGAATATCTTCACCCTCGGCTTGCCTGAATTGCAGGATGCTGAAGGCTTCAATACCAGTAAGGAAATTCAGGTGATGATCGGAGCGTTCGGCGGCGGCCATTCCGGTCAGAGTTTTCTTAAATGGCGCAAGGCATTAGAGGAAGAACAGATGGCGTTGTTTCGTCCCGGCGGCCAAAAGCCTGAGATTAACAGTAAGCTCTCGGAAGTTGAGAAGCTGCAAACGGAACTTAAAGTACTCCAAGCAGAAGCTGAGAAATACTGGGCCTACGACGAAGAGTTCATAGCCCTCGAAGAAGGAATGACTCATGTCGATGAGCGCAAAAAACTCTGTAGCCGTCATCTGCATCATATTCAAAATCTGCAAAAGGCCTGGCCGGAATGGATTCGGCTCAGCGCTGTGCGTCATGAATTGAGTGTGCTTTTGCCTCGCGTGGATGAGTTTCCCACGCAGGGCAAAGAAAAGTTTGAAAAGCTCAAGGAACGTCAGCAAAATCAGGCGCTGAAGGTGAAACAGCATCGCGAAGAATGGGAAAGCCTGCAGCGGCAGTTGGAGGCATTGCTGATTCAAAATGACCTTCTCGTCAGTTCGGTTGCCCTTGACGAAACATGGGACAAGCTGGCCCTTTATCAGAGTAACGGTAAAAGGCTGCAAGAACTGAATCAAAAAATTGCCTCGCTTGAAAATGAGTTGGCGGCAAAACTCGCGCAGGCTGGTGACGAGTGGACATTGCAGCGCGCTTTAGCCTTTAAAGATGACGTGGCTACCCGCACTGAAAAACAGGAAGCGGTGCGTGAGCTCAATGAAAGAAGGCAGGAAGTGAAGCGCAGTGTCATCGAGTTAGAGCGGGCAGAGCAGAGCGCTGAGAAAGCGAATACGGTTTTCTTGCAAAGGCAAAAAGAAGTTGAGCAGCAGTGGTCTGAAATTCCATCAACGGAAGAATTGCTCGACCGGCATCAGAGTTCGCTTACCCAGCTACGCACTCTTCTGCTTGAAGAAAGCCAGTTGCAACAGAATCTGCAAAGAGCGGTCGAAGAAGCGAAGGAGTGTGCCGAGCAACTGCGTGTTCTCCAAGAGCAGGTCGTTTCTCCTCAAGCACCTCGCAAGAGTAATAAACTCTTTTTGTATCTGAGCATCCTGATTTTGCTGATTGCTCTCGCTGCGGCTGCATTGTTGCGTGAGAATCTTCCCGCGATGGGAGCCACGTTAGTTTTCGGCATCATTGGCGCGTTGCTATGCTGGTTGCTGGGAAGACAGTCCGGCGGAACCGATGTGGGTGGGGCCGACTTTTTTACGGAACAAACCCAAAGGTTGAATAACAAGAAAACCAGCCTTGAAGCAGAAACAGTGCGACTTCAAGAGGCTTTGTCGAAGATGCAAAACGACATCGCTGCTGCCGGGAAACTGCTCGGCCTTTCTTCGAATGACTCGGCTGCTTGCGATGCCTATGGTGAGCGTTTAAAAGAACAAAGAGAGGCGCGCAGGCAATATGATCGTGCAATGGCCGACCTTGATAACACCAAGCTTCAAGCGGAACGAGCCAGGGAACTCGCGAAAAATTTCCAGGATGAATGGCAATATGGAAATAGCCTTCTCGAAACAGCTACGAAGCGCTGGCAGAATTGGCTGCATCGCCAAGGGTTGCCGGAGTCGTTAAGCCAGGAAGCGGCAGAGGCAACGATCGAACAGATTCGAAAGGTTTGCGAACTCGCGAAGTCATCCCAAGAGCATTCGCGTGCAGCCGATGATTTAAGAATTCAACTTGAAGCGTTTGAAGTGAAATGTCATGCGCTTTTTGCAGCCTTGAACAAACCCGTGCCGGAACAGCCCGATTTAGAACGTGAGTTGCGCGAGCTGCGTATTCAGCGCGATACGGCAGTCGAAAACCAGAAGCAACGCATTCTGCTGGAAGAGAGGCTCAATATCAATGAGCAAGCAACTCCCGTAATCCGTGAAGACGGCCGCAAGCTGATGCAGGAATTTAACGATCTACTGGCAGCCGGTGGCGCTGAGGATGAAAACGAATTTCTTGAACGTGCTTTTAGCTGGCACAAGCGCCAAGAGTTAGAGCTTGCCGAGAAAAGCTTGCTGGAAAAATTACAAATGCTTTCTGCTCCAGGACAAGCCCTGGAAAAGTTGCAGGCTGAACTGGCAACAATTGACCATGCAACGTTAACCAGCAAGCTCTTTGAAATAGAAGCGGAATCCAGGCAAGCCAATGCTGAGTTCGACCGCCTCAATCAGCGCCTGGGCGAACTGCAGGAAGCGCGCCGCCGATTGGCAAGCGATGAGGAAGTGGGGCAGTGCGCTCAAAAATTGGAGCAGGCTAAAACTGAGCTTCAAGAGTTGGCCGCGCAGTGGGCGGTGTGCCGCCTGGCTTTCAGGCTTATGGAAAAGGCTCGCCATAAGTTCGAGACAGAGCGGCAACCGGCAGTAATGCAAAGCGCCAGTGAGTCGTTGAAGATCATGAGCCGGGGGCGTTACGAAGGCATTATGCGTCCGCTGGGCAGTAGCGAATCGCACCTGCTGCAACCCAATGGAGATTTGCGCGGTAATGAAAAAATCTGGAATACCGCACTCAAGGAAAAGGTTTATTTGAGCTTGCGGTTTGGGCTGATTGAAACTTATAACGCTCGTCTCGAACCGTTACCGGTCATTTTAGATGACGCGCTGGTTAACCTCGATCCGCACAACATGCGCGGAGCGGCGCAGGCGATTCTCCGATTGGCCGAGCAGCAACAGGTCATTTATCTGACGTGTCACCCGCATACGGTGGAGCATTTTGCTGCTCATGATAAGACGCTTCGAGTCTATGAGATTGACGGGCAGGGACGGTTCAATTTAAAGCTGAATTCCAATTACCACTATAGTGATTCTCATACCAATCCCGGATATTAAGTTCCTATTCCCTATAAGATAGACCATCTCCTCTTCAGTTCGTCATCCTCGCGAACGCGGGGATCCAGAAGGTGGGGTTTTCCAGGCACGGCGGGTTGAAAATAAGCATAAATCCCATCAGATAAACAAAAAGCTGTGTACTGGATCCCCGCGTTCGCGAGGATGAC